>JAEEGG010002094.1_pt1 | contig 52330 bp, 45 predicted proteins | sample 9134161 | NCBI WGS metagenome assembly JAEEGG01 (sample SAMN16246543, study PRJNA631951) | gut metagenome | biome: gut microbiome; feature: rumen; material: CR-attached | host: Bos | place: Iran: Karaj | collected 2018-10 | reverse complement strand
TTTTCGAAAAGGGGCCATTGCCGCGTCGTTTTTCCTCGGTGAGCCGCGTCCCCCCGTCCCCAATGCCTCCCTTTGTGAAAGGGAGGTGGGGCGCAGCCCCGGAGGGATCGGATTTTTTACCTTATCCGTCTCTCGTCCCTCGTCACTCTTATCTCTTCACTCTTCTCTCTTCACTCTTCTCTCTTTTCTCTTTTATCTTTTATCTAAAAAACGAGTGAAGAGTAAACCGTCAGGGTCCGTCTCCCGGCCCGTCCCCGGGCTCGTCTCCCGGCTCGTCCCCGGGCTCGTCTCCCGGCTCGTCCCCGGGCTCGTCTCCCGGCTCGTCCCCCGGCCCGTCCCCGGGCTCGTCTCCCGGCCCGTCCCCGGGCTCGTCTCCCGGCTCGTCCCCCGGCTCGTCTCCCGGCTCGTCTCCCGGCTCGTCTCCCGGTTCGTCCCCCGGCCCGTCTCCGGGTTCGTCTCCCGGCTCGGGGGATACCGCTTCAGGATCTTCCGCGCCGCAGCGGACGCATACCCCGTCCTCGTATTCGTGGAATTCCCCGGTCTCAACAAAGTCAAGTCCGCATTTCGCGCAGCGGTAATAACGCACGCCGCAGTCCGAGAGCGTTTCGTCAAGCAGCAGCTCGCCGCCGCAGTTCCAGTCGTGCCATACGCCGCAGGCGCTGCACTGCCAGTATCCGCCGTCTCTCATTACGTAGGTATGCTTGCTCCGGGTTTCCTCTATCTCATGGCCGCAGATCTGGCAGGTGCGCCAGTGCTCGCTGCCCCTGTCGTTCCACGTGTTCTGCGCCAGGTGGCCGGTGGCCGGCGCATACTCGTGCCTCTCTCCCCGGCATATCACGCAGAGATAAACGGTCTCTCCGCTTTCCGTGCAGGTGGCGGTAGAGCTCCCCTTGCGCCAGACATGCGCTTCATCCTGCTCCGCTCCGCAGTTTGTACAGGTCATATGGTGGTGATCGGAGCCTTCCTCCCAGCTGTACTTCCATTCGTGGGGCCTGGGCTCGGTGAGCCTCTGCAGACATTCCGTGCAGAACTCGGCGCAGGTGCCGTCGCCGATATCCCGCGTTTCCGTGTTCGGGTGCGGACAGGGAGACACGGTGCCGCAGCAGGGGCAGACATACTTTATCGAGCCGTCGGGCTGTTCCGTCGGCACGAAATCGTGGTTTACGTAATATCTGCCGTTGAGGCAGGTGATGCACCAGCCCGAGCCGCTGCCGTAGCCGGCCTGTCCGCCGCCTATATCGTGGCCGTAGGCGAGGGTATAGCGCAGGGTCAGCACATTGTCGTCGCCGTTTTTCAGGCGGTAATCCGACATCGCCGCGCCGGGGTAAAACGTCCCGCCGCCCACGGCATACGTCCAGCCCGAGCCGCGTGTAAAGTCAAATTCGCCTATGCTGTCCGGATCGTGTTCGGCCAAAGAAATGCCGTTCATATAGATGCAGCGCCAGAGCACGGCAAGCTCGCTGCTCTCGCCGAAATGATCGTCTATCGCCTGAAGGATCTCTTCCTTTGTATCTCCGAGGTCGTTGAAGCTCCTGCAGTTCAGGACCCTGGCCATACTGCCGAGGCCGCTGTAACCGAGCCGCTGCAGATAAAAGCCCATGTCGAGGGAACCGGAGTATGAGCAGAACTGCTCCGGCCAGCCGAAGCTGTCCTTGGCGCGGCCGAACTTCTCCCCCGCGTCGTAGCCCCATACCGCCTTCGCCACGGTGTAGGATATCGGCTCGTCGGCAAGAACGTCGTAGTATACCGGCCCCTCCACGCCGAGGCCGAGCACGGTCATGTCGATATATATTTCCGCCCTGCCTATGGGCTCGCCCGCGCCGGTGCGCTCGCCGATAAGATTGAGCGTGAGCGTTTTGCTGTTGCCGTAGGCGTCCTCGGCGTATATCTCCAGCACGTGGGTATTTTTATCGCCGCTTTCCGGGTTTGCCGGGTAGAGGGTATACTGCTGGATATAGCCGGAGGCGCCGGTAGAGCGCAGCTCCTCGCCGTCCAGTTTAACGATCAGCTTGGTATCCGCTCCGCTGGCGCGGATGCGGTCCGCCGCGTTCCCCTCCTCGTCCTCGGTCCAGGCGGAGACCGTCAGATCGAACTCCGTTTCGTTCTTCACCGTCTGACCGTCCCGAAGGTTGACTTCTATAAATACCTCTTTATCGTCTCCCCGCGGCTTGTACGGCACGCTGAAGCTGAACCTGTAATCGTTGCCGTCCCTGTCCTCCGCCGTGACCGTGAAAAGGTTTTCGCCGGTTTTTCCGTCTTTGAGCAGCAGGGTCATGCTGCCGGTGTATACGGCGGCGGGCTCTCTCGGCCGCAGGGTCTTGCTTTTCCCGCTGCCGCTCTGGAAGCATTTTACGTCGGTGATGCTGACCCGGTCGCTGTCCTCGCCCGCAAGGGTGAAGCTGAAGGGCAGCAGGCCGCCGTCGAGCTGGTCGGTATATACCGCCTCCGCCGTGACGCTGCGCCCGTTTTCACAGGTCATGCTGCGCATGACGAATGCGTCGTTCTCGTCGACGTAATATCGCATTATGATGCTCACGTCGTCGGAACAGCTCAGGTCGATGCTGTAATTCACCGTTCTCGGCCCGCCGCCTTCTTCGCCGCCCCCGATCTCCGCGGTGACCTCCAGCGTATACCGCGCCGAGGCCGCGCCCTCCGGGACGCTCATTGCCGCGCTGCCTCCCGGGAGCGTCAGCACGCTGCTCCCGTCGGGGCCGTACAGCACCGCCGAGGTCAGTTCGGCGTGAGCCGCGCCGGCGCCGGTGAGCTCTAACTTATACATCAGCGAGCCGTTCGAAAGCTGCCCGCGCTTTACCTCCATATTGGCGCTGCCGTTCGGCTGACATTCCACCGAGTAAGGCGTTACGCTCTTTTTATACCAGGTAAAGCTCAGCGCCGGGTCCGGGGGCAGCTCGCGGTACGTCAGCGTCACCGTGAAATTCGCCGGCGCCGCGCCGCTCTCCGCGGCGCTTTCCCTCGCTTCGGCCGTGACGAGTATCGTATATACCCGCTCTTCCCCGCCCTCCGGCACGCTCAGCGCCATGCTGCCGAGCGGAATATCCATAGCTCCCGCCGTTCCGCCGTCCGCGACGTATTCCGCCGAGCTTATCTCATAATCTCCGGCGTCCGCTCCGGAAAGAGCGAAGGCGTAATTCAGCAGGCCGTCCGGCAGCTCCGCGCCGCTCAGGGCCCATGCCGCGCTCTCTCCGGCCCGACAGACTGCGCCCGCCTGCGAGCCTTCGTCCGTTCGGCTCACACTCAGCTCCACGTCGGGAGCGTCGCAGTAGCGTATGACGAAAACGAAGCGAACGTCGTCGCTGATCTCGTTTTTGTTTTCGTCGGCTCGCTTTACCGAAGCGTCCGCGGTGAAGGTATACTCCCGGTATCTCTCTCCCTCCGGCAGCGAAAGGCGCAGCGTGCCCTCCGCGCCGACGGGCTCCGCTTCGCCGCCGCTGCTTACCGTTATGCTTTTTATCTCGGCCCTCGCCGCGTCTGCCCCGGTGAAGGACAGCGACCAGGCGAACGATCCCTCGCTGAGCCGGGCCCCGAAAAGCTTTTTCTCCGCGCTTCGGTCGGGAGCGCAGACAAGAATGCCCTCGCCGCCGTCGTACTCGAGCCAGCTCATTACCATGCCGAGCCTGATCCCGGTTTCTTCTCCGCCCTCTTCGCCGGTATCGCCGGGCTTTGTATCGCCGCCGTCGGGCGGCTGAGTATCCGCGCCTCCGCCCGTGCCGGTCGGAGCGCCGTCCGAGCCGCTCGGATCGCCTCCGCTGCCGGAGCCGGACTGCGCGTCGTTCTCAGTGTCCGTATCCGTCCGGTCGCCCTCCGTTTCCCCGGGCGTGTCTTCGCTTCCCGTTTCCCCGTCCGGGGCGTCGTTTTCACCGTCCCGGTCGGTCTGAGTCTCGTCGGTTTCTTCCGGGGGCTGTTCCTCCGTGGGCTGTTCCTCCGGGGGCTCCTCCGGTGGTTCCTCCTCCGGGGGCTCCTCCTCCGGCGGTTCCTCTTCCGGCGGCTCCTCCTCCGGCGGCTCCTCTTCCGGGGGCTCTTCCTCCGGCGGCTCCTCCTCCGGCGGCTCTTCCTCCGGCGGTTCTTCCTCCGGCGGTTCCTCCGGCACGCGCGGAACGGCGGCGCCGTTCGGGTCCTCCTCGCCGCTGCCTCCGCGCCCCGTCCCTTCTCCCGCGCTCAGCGGGAAAAGCCGGTCGCTGTTTTCCCGCAGCGGGTTGTCCGGCACGGCCGCGGGGCGTCTCGCCGCCGGCAGCAGCAGACTCAGCGCCAGCCCGGCAAGCAGCAGCAGACTCAGCGCCGCTCTGAGTGCCGCCGGTTTGATCTTAATCGTCATCTTTTTCTCCCTTATTTCGCGCATCTCCGTGCGCATGCCTGAGCGCCCGACCGTATCCCGTCGGCCGCTCAGGCCCGCGTACGAAAAACTTTACTCTTCTCTCGTCGGAGCAAACTGCGCTCGCTCCGTTTCCGCGGCAAGCCTGCGGCTTTCCGCGAAAACTGCGTATCGCTTCGTTGCTCCTCCTCTCAAACCGCGACCCACTTTGTTGGGCTCGCGGTTTGTAAAAAGACGCAAAAAATGAGTCAACGAGAACCGTCCCCGTTGACTCAACGAGAACCGTCCCCGTTGACTCATTTTTCTGGATCAGCTCCCGTGGGTGCGTATGACGTCGGCCCAGGCGCGGTATCCGTCGGCGGACAGATGGGGCGAGCCGTCCCAGCCCGCGTAGGCGGAGGGCAGATAACCGTCCGCGCCGCACAGAGGCTCGCAGCAGTCGAGATAGCGGCACTCCTTCTCGCGGCACATTTCGTACAGAGCGCCGTTGAAGGAACGTATCTTCGACATGGTGAAATAGCCGCCTCCGCTGACGGAGGCCGTCACGGGGGTGAGGGCCATGACGTATATCTCGGCGTCCGGCATGGCGGCGCGGACGGCGTCGATGACGTCCGAATAGGCCGCGGTGAATTTCTCCTCGGTCAGATATATCTCGTTTATGCCGTATTCTATGTACACTCTGTCAAAGCGCTCCTTCAGCAGGCGGTCGAAGCAGCGGGAAGAGTCGTAGCCGTTCGGGGACAGGACGGTGGTGCTTTGATAGGCGAAAAAGCTCATGTATTCCATGCCGGAATACAGCTGCATGCCCTGGACGAGGGAATTGCCGAGCATCGCGGAGGAGGAAAAAACGCCGTCGTCCGATGCGGGTATCACTTTTACCTCGGGATAGGGAGGCGCGGTCAGAGTCAGACTGCGGCGCATGGGCGCCGAAACCACGCGGGCGAGCAGCGCCGCGACGTCGCAGCGGCGTATGAAACTGTCCGGCTCGAAGCTGCCCGCCGCGTCGCTGCCGGTAAGCACCCCGGCGCGGTAGAGCAGATATATTTCCTCCGCGCCCTCGTCGGAGAGCTTCACGTCCGGTATCATCCCGTTTTCGACGCGGTTTATCTCCCGAAACGCCTCGGCGGGAAGAGAGTCGGCGAGGATCGTCGCTACCAGGCGTCTCGTCGCGTACCCGTTCGGCTCGAGCGCGTCCGGCAGGGAAACGCCGACGCTGCGCAGACGGTCGAAATATACGCCGTACCAGGGATCCGTCTGCTCGAAGTCCGCGCTTCCGCCGGAATATACGGCGTTCAGCCTGGCCGCTATGGCCGCGATCTGGGCGACGGTGATGCTGCCGTCCGGGTCAAAGCCGCCGTCGTCGGAGCCTATCATCAGGCCGAGAGAGCATACGGCGGAAACGCTGTCGTGATACCAGGCGGTGGGCTCGACGTCGTCGAATACCTCATAGGCGCTGAACGGCCCGACGACGAAATTGTCGAGCCCGCCGTCCGCGGAGGCGGACAGGGAAAGCAGCACCGCGAGCAATAAGAAAAGAAAAACCGCCGTGATCGTCTTTTTCATGCTTTCAACTCCGTGATCATACTGAGGAGCGCTGCCGCGTTGCCGGAGCATATCGCGGACGTCTCGCTTTCGGACAGCCCGAGAGAACCGAGCAGACGCAGCTCCTGCGCCGGGGAATGCCAGGGACAGTCGGAGCCGAAGAGTATCCTGTCGACTCCGTGCTTTTCGATTATCTTCGCCGCGGTGGGCCGCGCTATGGCTCCGTACCCGAAGGAAGTGTCTATATACAGCTGCGGCAGACCGCAGAGCTTGTCCAGAACGCCCTCCGCGCAGGAAAGCCCGCCCCAGTGTGAGGCTATGAAGGGCGAGTCGACCCGGCGCAGCGCGCGGGCGATCATATCGGGCATGGCCATGTACGGCGGGGCAAAGCCGAAGTCGAAGCCGGCGTGTATCATTATTATCAGCCCGAGCTCGGCTATCCTGCGGTAGATGGGGCGCATGAGCTCGTCGTCGACGGCGACGCCCTGATAGTCAAAATGGAATTTCACGCCCTTCAGTCCCAGGGCCTTTATGCGGTCGAGCTCGTCAAGGGCGTTTTTCGCCCGGGGATAGACCGAGCCGAAGGCGATCACGTCGTCCCGCTCGTTCATCTCCGCGGCGAAATCGTTTACCGCGCGCATCTGATGCTCGTTGGTGGCTATGTTGAGCACGGCGAAGCGGTCCACGCCCTGCGCGTGCATGAAGGAGGCCAGGCCGCCGAGAGTGCCGTCGGTATGCGGCTCTATGCCGCCCGCCGCCGTGCTGAGCCCGGCCACGGCCTTAGCGGCGATGCGGTCGGGAAAGCAATGCGTATGCATGTCGATGATCATTTTCTTCTCCTGTACGGGGCTTGAAAAAAGAGAAACGGGGGCCATTGCAAAATCTGCAACAGCCCCGATGTGAGAACGTTTCGGGGGATCAGGCGTCGGATCCGACCGGGCGGACGGTGATATTGAGCTCGTCGAGCTGCTTCTGCTCCACCGCGGAGGGCGCGCCCATGAGCAGGTCCTGAGCGTTCTTGTTCATGGGGAAGGGTATGACCTCGCGGATGGAGCTTTCGCCCGCCAGGAGCATAACCATGCGGTCAACGCCCGGAGCTATGCCCGCGTGAGGCGGAGCGCCGTAGCAGAAAGCGTTGTACATGGCGGGGAAGCGGGCCTTCACGTCCTCCTCGCCGAGGCGGACCATTTCGAAGGCCTTGACCATTATATCGGGATCGTGGTTCCTCACGGCGCCGGAGGAAAGCTCGACGCCGTTGCAGACCAGGTCGTACTGATAGGCGTAAATGTCGAGGGGGTCTATCTCTCCGCGCTCCGCCTTGAGCAGTATTTCGAGGCCGCCGTTGGGCATGGAGAAGGGGTTATGGCAGAACTCGAGCTGGCCGGACTCCTCGCCTATCTCGAACATGGGGAAATCCACTATCCAGCAGAATTCGTAGCGCTCGGCGTCCATGTGTCCGGGCACCGCCGCGCCGGCAAGCTTGAGCATGACGCCGGCGGTCTTCTGAGCCTCGGCGCGGGTGCCGGCGGAAATGAGGACCAGACACTCGGGGCTGAGGTCCAGCAGGGAGCGCAGCGCGTCCTCCCGTCCGGCGAAGAACTTGCTCACCCCGCCCGTGAAAGCGCCCGTTTCGTCCGTGCGGAGCCAATAGGGCGTTCTGCCCGCCTGGACGGCGACGTCGGCGCAGAGCTTGTCGATCTGCTTGCGGGTAAGGCCGCAGCCGGATACGCGCACCGCCTTGACGGTCTTGCCCTCGAAGGGCTCGAAGCCGCAGCCCTGCACGAGCTCGCTTATGTCCTCCACCGTGAGGTCTATGCGCAGGTCGGGCTTGTCCGAGCCGTATTTCTCCATCGCGTCGTTGTAGGAGATGCGGCGGAAGGGCGCGGAGGAGGCGACGTCGTATGTGCCGTATTCGGCGAATATCGGAGGCAGCACGTCCTCGAGAACGGCGAATACGTCGTCCTGAGTGGCGAAGGCCATCTCCATATCGAGCTGATAGAATTCTCCCGGCGAGCGGTCGCCGCGGGCGTCCTCGTCGCGGAAGCAGGGGGCGATCTGGAAGTAGCGGTCGAAGCCGGAGGTCATGAGCAGCTGCTTGAACTGCTGCGGGGCCTGGGGCAGGGCGTAGAACTTGCCGGGATGCTTGCGCGCGGGAACGAGATAGTCCCGGGCGCCCTCGGGGCTGGACGCGGTGAGTATGGGCGTGGTTATCTCGAGAAAGCCGTGCTCGGTCATCGCCTGCCTCAGAGCGTAGACGACCTTGCTGCGGAGAATGATATTGTTCTTGACCGCGGGGTTGCGCAGGTCGAGATAGCGGTATTTCAGGCGCGCGCTTTCGTCGGCCTCGCGGCTGCGGTTTATCTCAAAGGGCAGCTCGTTGTAGCGGCAGCGGCCCAGCAGCTCGATCTTATCCGGCACTATCTCTATATCGCCCGTGGGGAGCTTGGGGTTTTTGGCGGCGCGCTCGCGCACCGTGCCCTCCACGGATACGACGGACTCCTTGGTTATGCCCTTGAGTATGCTCATCATCTCGGCGTTTTCCACCACGACCTGGGTGACGCCGTAAAAATCGCGGATGACCGCAAAGGCGAAATTGCTGCCCACCTCGCGGACGTTTTCAAGCCAGCCGGCTATGGTCACGTGCCGTCCGGCGTCTTCGGCGCGGAGCGCGCCGCAGGTATGTGTGCGTGACTGTGTCATATGCTTGCCTCCGGGGATGTCATATATATTATTTGTTTATCTGCCGTGATATTTTACCGCGTCGGCTATCGCCTCGGGGGTGAGAGCGCAGGTATGAAGAGCGCCGGACGCCATATCCTTTAGCGTGGCCTCGCCGCTGTCAAGCTCGCTCTGCCCGACGACCACGGTGAAGCGGGCGTTCTTGCCGGCGTATTTCATCTGCGCCTTGAGGCTGCGGCCCATAAGGTCGCATTCCGCGGAAACGCCGAGACGGCGCAGGGAATTGACGAGCGCGGAAACGGCGGCGAGGGCCTCGCCGCTCTGACAGGCGACGAAGACCGAAACGGTCTGCGGCCGGGGAATGACTACGCCCTCCGCCTCCATGACCAGCAGCATGCGCTCTATGCCGCTGCCGAAGCCGAGAGCCGGGGTCGGCGCGCCGCCGAGCTGCGACACGAGGCCGTCGTAGCGGCCGCCGCCTATCACGGTGCCCTGGGCGCCTATGGCGGAGGAGACGAATTCAAATACGGTGCGGGAGTAGTAGTCGAGGCCGCGCACTATGCGGGGATTGACCGTGAAGGCGATCCCGTGGGCCGAAAGCAGGCTCTGAAGGGTCTCGAAATGCCCGCGGCACTCGGGGCAGAGATAGTCCGTAACGAGCGGGGCGTCGGCCGCGGCCGCGCGGCAGGGCTCGCTCTTGCAGTCGAGTATGCGCATGGGATTGCGCTCAAGCCTGTCGCGGCAGGTATCGCACAGCTCGCCGGAGCGGGCGCGGAAATAGTCCTTGAGCGCCGCGTGATACGCCGGGCGGCATTCGGAGCAGCCTATGCTGTTTATCTCCAGCGACACGTTCTTCACGCCGAGGCGGCGCAGATATTCGGCCGCGAGAGATATTATCTCGGCGTCGGCCTCCGGCCTTTCGGAGCCGAAGCATTCCACACCGAACTGATGATGCTCCCTCAGCCTGCCGGCCTGGGGCTTTTCGTAACGGAAGTTGGGGACGATGTAGTACATCTTGGCGGGCAGGCCCGAGGCGTATACGGAGTTTTCCAGATAACTGCGCACAACCGAGGCAGTGCCCTCGGGACGCAGGGATATCGAGCGGCCGCCCTTGTCGGTGAAGGTATACATCTCCTTCTGCACCACGTCGGTGGTGTCGCCCACGCCGCGTATGAAGAGCTCGGTATGCTCAAAAGTCGGAAAGCGGATCTCGGAAAAACCGAAATCCGCGGCGACCGACCTCGCGGTGTTCTCCACAAAATGCCATTTATAGCTCTCGGACGGCACCACGTCGCGGGTGCCGCGGGGAGCGCTGATAAGAACAGACATGTCAGATACTCACTTCTTTTTGGGATTTATTATATCGCGCCAGGCCAGGTCTCCGCGCTGGAGGCCGAGAATGAGGACCTCGGCGGTGGCGACGTTGGAGGCGAAGGGTATGCTGTGCTGATCGCACAGACGCCCGATGAGGGTAAGATCGTCGACGTATTCGGGGGCCTGGGGATCCGCGAAAAACAGGACGAGGTCGATCTCGTTGTACGCGATCCTCGCGCCTATCTGCTGCACGCCGCCCTGACGGCGGGACATGTAGTTTTTTACCTCCAGACCCGTGGCGTCCGTGACCATACGGCCGGTGGCCGCGGTGGAGCAGATAGAATGAAGCGCAAAAATACCGCAGTACGCTATGCAGAACTGTACCATGAGCTCCCGCTTGTTGTCATGGGCCAAAATGGCAATATTCACTTTCGTTTCATCCTTTCATTCGGAGGTTTATTTTACGGGGATCTTTTTCCCGAGTATGCGCATGGCTATGCGCCTGTACGCTTCGGCGGCCTGTCCCTTGCCCCAGAGAGAGAGCGGCCGCTCGTTCATCGCGGCGAGGATGACGTTCCTGTCGTCGGGAACGTAGCCCAGCAGCCGGGCGCCTATGCTGTCTATCGCGTCGTCCAGCGTGGCTCCGGAGGAGCGCAGCACGCCGCGCCTGACGCGGTTTATTATCAGCCGGCATTCCTTTATCCCCAGCGCTGACAGCTCCTGCACCACGCGGCCGCTGTCGCGGCAGCTGGACGGATCCGAGGCCGAAACGATGATCGCGCCGTCGGCGCCGGCGCAGGCTTCCCTGAAGCCGAAGCCTATGCCCGCGGGGCAGTCAATGATGCAGTGGTCGTAACTGCCCTTGACCTGCGCTATGAGCTCCGGCAGACCCGTCTCGCCCTGCTCCACCGGCGCGGAGAGGAGATAAAGACCCGGTATGTCGGGATGGGCGGAAACGGCCTGATCGACTCCGCAGCGTCCGGCCAGAACGTCGCCGTAGTCATAGGCGGAGGCGCACGAAGCCATGCCGAGGCAGAGATCGAGATTTTTCAGCCCGGCGTCCGCGTCCACGCAAAGCACGCTGCGGCCCGCGGCGGCCAGGTATTCCGCGATCGCCGCGGAGGAGGTGGTCTTGCCGGTGCCTCCCTTGCCGGATGTGATCACTGTGGCAGTACCCATTACGCATATCCTGTTCCGGTGTTGTTTTCGCGGCAGTCCGGCGTATTTCCGACGGCTGACGGAGCCGCGATGAAATTTATTGCAATATTATAATACGGATTATTTGAATTGACAAGCGGTATCGCGCGATTATTCGCCGCTGCGCGCCGTTTGGACGGTTTCTTCGTTTTCCCCGCGCCCGGCGAACCAGCAGTCGAATATCTCTGCGGCTACCTCGGCGAGACCGGAACCGGAGCCGCCCTTCTCCACAACGACCGCCAAGGCGATCTCGGGGTCTTCGAAGGGGGCGAAGGCGATGAACACGGCGTTGTTTTCGCTGTCCGCGGCGATCTGGGCGGTGCCGGTCTTGGCGCATACCTCTATGGGGTAATTTCCGAAAACGTAGGCCGCGGTGCCGTATTTCGCGGCCATATTCATGCCCTCGGCGATCACGCGGAGGTTTTCCGGGTCCGCCTCCACCGTGCTGAGGACTTCCGGAGCATAGGTCAGCAGAGGCCTTTCCGAGCCCCTCGGAACGACGGAGGAGAGTATATGCGAGGCGTAGCGCTCGCCGCCCGAGGCTATGGCGGCGGCATAGCCGGCAAGCTGGAGGGGCGTGAAAAGATTGTACGACTGGCCTATGGACGCCTGGAAGGTATCGCCCACGTACCATTCCTCCCCCGTGGCCGAACGCTTGTATTCGGGAGAGGCGAGGACGCCGCGGTCCTCGTACAGCTCTATCCCGGTGGGCTGACCGAGGCCGAAAGCTTCGGCGTATCTGTCTATGCCGTCGATGCCCAGCTCGCGGCCGACGGTATAGAAAAAGTAATTGCAGGAATGCTGCAGGGCCTCGCGGACGTCGATATAGCCGTGGGAGCCGGGATAGGCCCAGCAGGTGTAGGTGTAGCCGCTGTACTCGGTGATAATGCCGCGGTCGTATATCTTTTCGTCGGGAGTGATCACGCCCTCCTGCAGGGCGGCCGTGCCCGTTACCATCTTGAAGGTGGAGCCGGGAGCGTAGCGCCCCTGGGTGGCTCTGTTGAAGAGAGGGGAAAGAGGGTCGCTTATCAGCGCGGAATAGTTTTCGATAAGACTGCCGGCGGGATATCCCGGATACGACGCCATGGCGAGCACGTCGCCGCTGCCTACCTCCAGCACGACCGCCGCGCCCCCCTCGGCGGGTATGAATTCCTCGCCGCTTTTCAGGGAGGCCTGTCTTTCCGCGTTCGTTTTTTCTATGCGCGCGGCAAGGGCGCGCTCGGCTGTCTGCTGGAGCTCAAGGTCCAGCGTGAGCGCCACCGTGGCGCCGGCCCTGGGCGCGGAGGAATAATACGACGCGCTTATTTTCCCGTCGGTATACTCGGTGACGCGCCGGCCGTCCTCGCCGCGCAGGAACTGCTCAAAGAGCTTTTCCGCGCCGTCCCTGCCCACGAGAGCGTCCATCGGGTAGCCGAGAGGGCCGTAAACGGCGTATTCCTCGGAGCTCATCGGCCCGATGCAGCCCAGCACGTGCGCCGCGCTCTCGGTGGCGTAGACCCTGACGGGGACCGTCACCACGGAAAGGCCGGGAAAAGCGCGCTCGGACACGGCGGAGATAAGGTCGGTGCCCACATCCGCGGCAAAGATATAGTCCGGGCCGCCGAAGAGCGTGCGCATCTCAAGCTCCCAGCGTACCCCGGCGGCGAGACGGGCCTGCCTGTCGGTAAAGTCGGAGGGGACGGAATAATGCTCGCGGAAGTAGGCCATCAGCTCTTCCGCGGAGGGCTCGCCCAGAGAGAAATGGGCAAAATACGCTTCCAGCGGGGAAACGTCAGAAGTATATTCGAAGGGCGCGTTCAGACTGACCGGGAGCGTATCCGTATACGGGACGCCGTAGCCGCCGACGCAGTCTATGAGCTCAAGCAGGGAGCCGTTGGGATCGGGCGAGGAGGTGAGCAGGACGCGGTCCAGCGTGATGCAGCGGCTGTCGGCCGTGGTGGCGAGAAGCCTGCCCTTGCGGTCGGTGATGTCGCCGCGGGCTGCCGCGACGGAGGTGAATACCCGGTGGACGTCGTGAGCCTCGCTCATGAACTTGTCCCTGTTGAGTATCTGCAGATTATACAGCGTCAGTATGCACACGCTGCCCAGCAGCAGCGGAAGCGCGGCGAGCAGAGCCATTCTGAAGGGCTTTACGAATTTGTCTTTCATGTCTGATTTTTGATCCTCGCGTGTCTGACGACAAGATAGACCGGTATCATGAACGCCAGCGAATACAGAGTCTGGATAAGGCCGATGAGCACCGTGGGCGCCACCCGGCTGCCGAAAAAGAAAATGTACTTGAACGACTGCATGAACGCCGTGAGCAGCATGCAGAAGATCGAGAGAACGAAAAATGACGGGAAGCCCCGGGAAAGGAAGAATTCTCCCAGAAAGCCGCAGAAGAAGCCCAGCGCGGTGAGGTACAGCGTGAAGGACAGCCCCGATCCGCCGAGGGAGCAGTCGCACAGCACCCCGGCGGCAAGGCCCCAGCAGCCGCCGCTGAGTCCGCCGAAAAACAGCCCCGTGCATATCGCGAACAGAGGCAGCGGAAGAGGACACGCCCCCCATATACGCAGGCGGGAAAAGACCGCGCTTTGGAGAAAGTACAGTATCAGCAGCAGACCCAGGCGGGTAAGCAGACTTTTTGTCCGTTCAGCGTTCAATGCTTTCATCACTGCTCCGTATCACGAAAACCTGATCCAGCGCGGCAAGGTCCGCGGCCGGACGTATCACTCCGTAGTCGGCGTAGCCCGCCCGGTCCGGAAGCACCTCGACCACCGTGCCGACGGTGAGCCCGGAGGGGTATACGCCTCCCGCGCCGGAGGTTATCACGGTGTCGCCTGCCCTCATCGGCTGCCCGCCCTCGGAATAATCCATGCGCAGCGTCCCGTCGGGCAGCAGAGAGAAATCTCCGCGCGCCACGGCCTTGACGCCGCTGCCGGCGATATATACTCCCACGGCGCTCTGCGGGCTCGTGATCGCCGTGACGGTCGCCGAGTGCAGGCCGGCGTCGGTCACGCTGCCGACGACGAAGCCGTGCTCGGTAACTACGCAGTCGCCCTTGCTTATGCCCGCGCGCGTGCCCTTGTTTACGGTGAAGGAGGGCGACCAGCTGTCGGCGGTCCAGGCGGTGAGCCTGACGTCGACGTACTCAAAATCCTCGTTTTCCTCGCTCAGCTTCAGAAGGCTGCGGAGACGCTCGTTTTCCTCTCCCGCCGAGGCGAGAGAATCCAGCTCCAGCTCCAGTTCGGCTATCCTCGCCCTGAGGCGCGCGTTTTCCTCCTCGAGCAGGTCCCGGTCGTGCATATATCCGTACAGCCGCTCCAGCTCCGCCACCCCGCGGCTGAGCAGCCGCTGAACGGGCGCGGTCACGCCGCGGAGAGGGAATATGCCCGCTCCGCCGAGAGTCCAGCTCGCGCAGATAAGGAAAAGCACCGCCGCGAGCACTATCGCCACGGTCTTTCCCGCTTTCTTGAAAAAGCTTTTCATATCGCCTCTTCGCCGAGCTCGGCCAGAAGCCGTCCGAGACGGCATACCGGCAGTCCGACAACGTTCCAGAATTCGCCGTCCACGCGCTCGACGAACAGAGCGGCCATGTCCTGAGCGCCGTAAGCCCCGGCCTTGTCCAGAGGCTGGCCGGAGGCGACGTAGGCGTCGATCTCGCGGGGGGAGAGCTCCCTGAACCATACGTCGGTGGCGGCGCAGTCGGATACGCGCTCGCCGCCGCGGATAAGGGCGACGCCGGTATATACCGTGTGCCGCCGCCCGGAAAGCTCGCCGAGCATGCGCTTCGCGTCCTCGGGGCCGGAGGGCTTTTCGAGTATGCGTCCGTCGAGGCAGACTACCGTGTCCGCGGCTATTACGAGACAGTCCCCGCCGACAGACGGAGCGACGCTCTCAGCCTTGCGCATGGCTATATATTTCACCGCCTCGTCGGGAGGCATGGACGCGGGATAATCGGCCTCGCTCGAAGCGGGCATGACCGAGAATTCTTCTATACCTATCATTTTCAGCAGCTCGCGCCTGCGGGGAGAGGCGGAGGCCAGTACGATCCTGCTTTTCATCGGGGCTTGCCTTTCGAATACCGTAAAATATCAAAGCACTTATACAGACAAAAGTATATCATATCCGGCCGCTCTTGCAAACATGAAAAGAAGCGAAAAAGAAACGCGGGTTCCGTATTGATATATCGGCGCGCGCTATGATAATATACATATACGTCCTCCGCCCGGCGGAGACGGAGCATCGCAGACCGTACCGAAACGAAAGGAGCGCCCGACGTGAGCAAAAGCGAATACATACTGCCCGTGACGGAGACCGTGTCCATGACGCAGGCGGCGGCAGACGCGCTGATAGCTTCCGGACGCGGCGAAGCGGCGCTGCTGTACATATACATACTGCGCAATAACGGCTATTTCAGCGAAGACGCCGCTTTGGAAAAACTCGGGCGGGCTTTCCCGCTGGCGGAGGCGGCGGCGCAGCTGGAAAGCCTGGGGCTGATAACCGCGCCCGGCGTAAGCGCCCGCGGGAGCGAAGCGAAAAAAAGCCCGGAGCGCTCCGGCGCGCCGTTGGAAAGAGAGGACGCTCCGCCTCAGTACACCGCCGAGGACATCAGACGCGGAGCGGACGCGGACCCTGCTTTCGCCGCTTTGATAAACGAGGTGCAGCAGCGGCTGGGCAAGATGCTTTCCGGCGCGGACCTCATGATACTGTACGGGATATACGATTATCTCGGCCTGCCTCCCGAGGTGACGCTGATTTTGCTTTCCTACTGCATAGAAGAGCAGGAGAGGCGCCTGGGCGAGGGAAGGAGGCCCACCATGCGCATGGTGGAAAAGGAAGCGTATTTCTGGGCCCGCAGCGATATATTCACTCTCGACGCCGCGGAGGAATACATAAAGAAAAAGAACGAGCGCAGAAAAAGCAGCTATGAGATAAGAAACCTGCTCGGCATCAAAAATCACAAGCTGTCGGCCACCGAGGAAAAATACATAATGTCCTGGCTGGAGATGGGCTTTTCGTCTCAGGCCATAGCCATGGCGTATGACAGAACGGTGCTGAACAAAAAGGAGCTTGTCTGGCCGTACATGAACCGCATCATGGAAAGCTGGCACAAAAAGGGCCTGCACAGCGCTGAGGAGATAGAGGCGGGAGACCGCAGGGCCGCTCCGCCGCGCGACCGGAACTCCGGCGCGCCGACAGACGCGGAATATGAGCGGATGCGGAAATACGTAAACAAGCTGGGAGGCGGAAACGATGACCCTTGACGGGAAAATACTCGCCCGTTCCCTTGACAGCTACCGCGCCGGACTTCAGCGGCGCCTGAGGGAAACGGAGAGACTGAGACAGACCGTTTATGCGAGACAGCCGAGGGTCGAGCAGATAGACAGGCTGCTTTCGGAAACGGCCGCCGCGGCGGTGGCGGCGGCGCTGAGCGGCGGCGGGGACCCGAGGGAAGCGATGGAAAAGCTCAGAGACGAAAATCTCGCCCTCCAGGCCGAGCGGGCCGAGCTGATAACGGAGCTGGGATACCCCTATGACTGCCTGGACGACAAGCCGCTCTGCGAAAAATGCTCTGATCACGGCTTTATCGGGAAAAAGCCCTGCTCGTGTCTTATGAAGATATACCGCGAGGAGCAGAGAAAAGAGCTTTCCTCAATGCTCGATCTTGCCGGGGAAAATTTCGGCAGCTTCCGCCTGGATTATTACGACGACGTTTCCGCGGACGAGGGCGGGATATCCCCGCGCAGGCATATGAAAATGGTTTATACCGCCTGCAGGAGGTACGCCGAGTGCTTTTCCACGAACGGGGAAAACCTTTTTCTCAGCGGCGGCACGGGCCTCGGCAAGACCTTCCTTTCCTCGTGCATAGCCGGAACGGTCTCGGAAAAAGGATATTCCGTGGTATACGAAACGGCGATAGAGCTTATTTCAAGCTTTGAAAAAGCGCGCTTTGACAGAGGCGGGGACGCGGAGGACGGCGGGGAGAACGTGCGCCGCTACCTCGGCTGCGATCTGCTGATAATCGACGATCTCGGCACGGAGCTGTCCACGTCCTTTGCCGCGGGAGCGCTTTACGAGGTCATAAACAGCCGCCTGCGTTCGGGGAAAAACACGGTGATAAGCTCCAATCTCGGCATAGACGAGATACGCAGACGCTATTCCCCGCAGATAGCCTCGCGCCTCGAGGGGGAATATGAAAATCTCAGATTTTACGGCAGAGACATAAGACTGATAAAGCGCGGGATATAGCCGAACGCGGGGGAGGCTCCCCCGCGCTGAAAGGAGCGCCGCGGAACGTGACTGTTCCGCGGCGCTCCGGGTTTTTTTGCGATGCGTTTTATCCTATGTTGTTCAGCGTACGCACCGACATGAGCAGGGCCTGCTCGCGGGTGGCGTAGTTGAGGGTCACGCCGGCGTTTTCCGTAAGCTTGGGGGCAAAGATGTTCTTTTCGAGATCCATGCCCTTGACGATGCCGTTGGCGGCCATGAAGTAAACGCTGTCCTTTGCCCAGCCGGAGATCTCCGCGTCGTCCGAGAAGAGCGCCGGCATGGTGAACAGTGCCTTGAAGGCTTCCGAATAGCTTGCGTCGGTCTCCAGGGTCCAGCCGTCCAGCTTCAGCTTCTTGTAGACCCTTGTGAGCATGGCGGCGGTCTGCTCGCGGTTTATCAGCGCGTCCGGAGTAAAGGTCTTTTTTGCCGTGTCCGTGCCGTTGGTGACGCCGAGGGCAAAGGCCTTCAGCACCTCCGGATCCGCGGTATCGGAGAAGGTATCCGCCGGGGCGGGCTGCGCCGCGAGGCCGCTCATGGCCTCATAGAGCTTCACGCTCACGGCGGCGAATTCCGCGCGGGTGATGGGCCGGGTCAGATCGGCGCCCTGCAGGCAGTCGGGAATGAGGCCCTTTTCCGCCGCGTCCTCAAGCTCGTCCTTTGCCCAGTTATGGGCGGTGAAGCTCGGAGCGGTGCCTACGATATTGGACCAGGGCGACTCCTGCCCCAGCTTGTTGGTGATGCGTGTGCGTATCTCCACATTGGAATCCGCGGTGAAAGGATAGTCCGAGTGCGGTACGGCGCTTCGCTGGCTGTCGAACAGCCAGACGGGGTTGGTGATATGGAAGTTTACCCACTCCCCTCCGTCGATGCGGATCTGGCCCTCCAGCCGGTAGGGCTCAAAGATATCCGCCACGGCGTCGCAGTAGATCTCCCCTTCATAGACGCTCTGCGGTATGGTGATGAAGAATTCCGCCTCCGGATCGCGGCCGTCCTTCACGGACAGAGTGAAGCCGGAGAGCGTCGGCGCCTCGATGCCCGCGGGCGCGTCGAGGTCTTTTTGATTGCCGTTTTTGCCTATGCTGGTCTCCGGGCCCCAGTCGGAGAAAATGAGATGCCGTTCTCCGCCTTCAAGATCATCATAATACATGACCAGGCGGCAGCGCACGCCCAGACTGTGGTTCGCCAGGTCATAGTGGTACTGGGTATCTCCGCGCTCATTGGCAAAGGGGATAAGAATGTCGTTCAGGAAGCCCAGCTCCTTCCCGTCGTCCGAGCTTCCCTTGCTCACGGTGGAGAGCTGGAAGCTCTCGTAGCCCTTGGCGATGTCCACGTATCTGCCGGCCTCAAAGCAGCCGCGGGCAGTCCCCTCGATTTTGCCGAAGCCGAAGTCGTCCCAATCGCTGTTGTACTGCCACGCTCCGCCGTCGATGCGGGCGTCGACCTGGAGACGGACGTTGTAGCCGTTCACGCCCAGGCGGCCCACGGCGGAGCTGCCCGCGTCCGGGTTTTGATTTTCCCACAGGTCAACGGCGGCGGCCAGCCTGCGCAGCTCCGGCGCGCCTGTGATCCACATGTCTATCCGGTCCCCGTTGTACCCGTCCCCGTCCACGTCTATCCGGAGATAGGGAGCGCCGGGCGCGCTGAGTACGGCGCCGGGCAAAAACTCCGTCAGCAGCGCGGGCTCGTCCGCATGGGCAAGGGGCGCCAGCGACAGTATAATGACCAGAGCCAAAAGAATGGAAAGAGCCTGTTTTTTCATTCGTTTTTACCTCCGTTTTTGTGTCTGTTTAATGATTTTGATTATACTATATCGTAAACGATGCTTCGGCGCAAGCCCGGGAAACAAGTCAAAACGAAGCGGCCCCGCCGACTCGTTCGCTCCGCGGGCGGACGGAGCCCGCGCGGCTCTCAAAAACAGAGAATTTCTCTACGAGCCGTATTTTGACTCTCCGGAGCGTTTCATTTACCATCGTATCACAGGGCGCCTTGAATTCGCTGAAAGGGGAAGGTTCATTGAACAGAGGGAAATTCATCGACAATCTGATCGGGGAAAGAAAGACCCGTCAGCTCACTCAGAAGCAGGTCGCCGGGGCTCTGGGCGTCTCGGACAGGACTTATTCCAAGTGGGAGACGGGGGAGACGGAGCCGGATATAGACAGCCTCTGCCGCCTGGCGGAGAGCTACGGGATATCTCCGTCGGCTTTCTTCGAAGAGGAAGAGACCGGTAAGGGCGGGACCCTCCGCAGGGAGCTGACCGGCCTGACGCCGGTCGGGGCAATGCTGCGCACGCGCGAGGTCATGGACGAGGCCTTCGAGGGCCTTTGCGAAAACGCGATGAGGCTGAATGAAAATTGGAGCGAGGAAACCGCCGCGCTTTTTTCCGAGCCGCTGCCCGTGCTGCCCGCACCGGAGGAAGAGAAATGCGGTTTTATCGACGGAGGCAGCGGTTATTACCTGCGCGTCTGGGAAAAAGACGCGGATCTGAGACTGCTGCTGATGCCCAATGAGTCCGGGGACGCGTGGCTGCGGGAGGAAGCGGCGGAGCTGTCGGAGCTGTTCGGCGCGCTGAGCTCCGCGGAGCTCATATCGTTCCTTCTCACGGCCCCGAGGGACGGCTGGTATTCTCCGGAGTATATCGGCCGTGAGACCGGACTGGACGAGGAGCGGGTGCGCGGCGCGCTCCGGCTGCTGGCGTCTCTGAACGAGGCGGTATGCATACCCACGCGGACGGCCGAGGGAGAAAAGGAGACCTGGCAGGCGGGCGATATGCGGATAATCCGCGGCATATTCACCCTGGCGCATCTGATTTTGGGTCAGAGGCGGAAGGAGGCGGAGAAATGAGCCTCGGAGAAAACATACGAAAAGGCAGGCAGGCGCTCGGCCTTACCCAGGAAGCGCTGGGAGAAAGGCTCGCGGTGGCGGGCCAGACCGTTTCGAAATGGGAGCGGGACGAAAGCCTGCCCGACGCGGCTCTGCTTCCGCCGCTGGCGGATATCCTGAAAATGTCGCTGGACAGACTTTTTGACAGAAGCGCGGCCGGGTATGAGGACGCCGAGGCGTCGGTGAAAAACTGGCTGCTGTCTTTGGGAAAGCGGGAACGCTGGCAGGGCGCTCTGCGCCTGGCGCACTTTATGCAGGCCGCGGTCAGCGGCATGCTTGAACGGCTGCCTCCGGCCTTTGTGAAGGAATGGCTCGCGGTGCCGGAGGGGGACGGCGGCTGCGCCGCGGACGAGGGCTTTTCGCTGTATTCCTCACGGGAAAAGCTTCCGTTGTTTACGCTGTTCCCCGAGCCGGAGGCAGGCTGGGGCCCGGCGCTGGAGAGAGATGAGCCCGCCGTATGGGAGGCGCTGAGCAGCGCCGAGGTGCGCAGATGCCTCGCAGCGATATACAAACAGAAGCGGTACGTGCGCATGGACCGCGGATATCTTGACCGCTTTTTCGATGAGACGGGGCCCGGCGACAGGGAAAAGACCGTTTCCGCGCTGGAAGCGCTGGGCGTACTGCGGCGGGATAATACGCGGATCGACGGGAAAGAGACGGAGGTATTCGTTTTCAACCCCCATATCTGCATCCTGCAGCTCCTGCTGCTCGGAAACGCGGGAGAGCTCGGCGGGGCGAGCTTCGGGCCGTAAGAAAAAAATCACGGGTGAGACGAAAAATAGTCTCACCCGTGAGTCTGTCGTATGTGTCAAGATCAGGAAAGCCTGCTCCCGGCCGGGATGTCGTCGTCGGCAAAGATCACCTTCGCGCGTCCGCCGACCGTGGCGGCAAGTATCATGCCGCTGCTCTCCACGCCCCTTATCTTCGCGGGGGCGAGGTTGTATACCGTGAGCAGCTTTTTGCCGACGAGACTGTCGGGCGCGTACCATTGGGCAATGCCGGACACTACCTGCCGTTTTTCGCCGCCCAGGTCGAGCTGCAGACAGAGCAGCTTATCGGAGCCCTTGACCGCCTCGCACGCCTCCACCAGCGCGACGCGAAGATCGCTGCGCCTGAATTCGTCGATGGTGATGAGGCCGGTCTTTTCGTCGGCGGGAGCCTTTTCGGCCTTGGCGGGAGCAGAGGCGCTCTCCAGCTCGGCGAGCTCCTTCTTCACGTCGATGCGCGGGAAAACGTTTTCGCCCTTTTTTATGACCGCCCCTGCGCCGAGCACGCCCCATTTCGCGGCGTCGTCCCATGAGAAGCCCTCTCCGCCCAGCTGAGCGCGGAAAAGAGCGCAGCTGTCGGGCATGAAGGGCTCGAGCAGGCATACGCAGACGCGTATGGTTTCCAGCAGATCGTACAGCACTCCGCCGAGTCTGGAACGCTTGCCCTCGTCCTTGGCAAGAGCCCAGGGAGCGGTCTCGTCTATATATTTGTTGGCGCGGGATATGACCTTGAAGATCTCCTGAAGAGCCTGCTGGAAGGCGTATTTCTCCATCTGCTCCTCAAAACGGTCTCTGAGAGCGCGGGCCATGGAAACGAGCTCTTCGTCCTCGGGGCCGCTTTCGCGCTCGGAGGGCACAAGCCCGCCGAAATATTTTTCGGTCATCGCGGTCGTGCGGGAGACAAGATTGCCCAGATCGTTGGCAAGGTCGGAATTGATGCGGGTTATGAGGGCTTCGTTGGAGAAGCTGCCGTCCGAGCCGAAGGGGAATTCCCTCAGCAGGAAGTAGCGCAGGGCGTCCACCCCGTAGCGCCTGGCAAGCACGACGGGATCGACCACGTTGCCCTTGGACTTGGACATCTTGCCGCCGTCGAGCAGGAGCCAGCCGTGGCCGTATACCTTTTTGGGCAGGGGCATATCCATGCTCATGAGGAACGCGGGCCAATAAATGGAATGGAAGCGCACTATCTCCTTGCCGACGAAATGCACGTCGGCGGGCCAGAATTTGCCGTAGTCGTCATAGCGGTCGTTGAGGAAGCCGAGGGCGGTGGTATAGTTGAAAAGCGCGTCGAGCCATACGTATACCACGTGGCCGGGGTCGAAATCCACGGGCACGCCCCATTTGAAGGTGGTGCGCGATACGCACAGGTCCTGCAGGCCGCCCTCGCAGTCGATGAAGTTGTTTATCATCTCGTTCACGCGCGAGGCGGGCTCGAGAAAATCGCCGCGCTTGAGCAGCTCGCGCACGCGGGAAGCGTATTTCGAGGCGCGGAAGAAATATGCCTCTTCCTCGGCGTACTTCACCTCTCTGCCGCAGTCGGGGCACTTGCCGTCCACAAGCTGGCTCTCTGTCCAGAACGACTCGCAGGGCGTGCAGTAAAGGCCCTTGTACGAGCCCTTGTAAATATCGCCCTTTTCATACATCGCCCTGAATATCTTCTGTATCGAGGAAACGTGATAATCGTCCGTGGTGCGAAGGAAGCGGTCGTAGCTTATGTTCATGAGCTTCCACAGCTCCTTGATCCCGGCGACGACCTTGTCGACGAACTGCTGGGGCGTCACGCCCGCCTGCTTCGCCTTTTCCTCTATCTTCAGGCCGTGCTCGTCCGTGCCGGTAAGGAACATCACATCATAGCCCTGCATGCGCTTGTAGCGGGCCATTACGTCGGTGGCGACGGTGCAGTAGGTATGACCTATATGCAGGTTGCTGGACGGGTAATAAATTGGTGTAGTGATGTAAAACGTGTCCTTGCTCATTGAGCCAAGCCTCCGGTTGAAAATGATGGATATATTTTTACCACAAGCGCGGATAAAAGTCAAATAACGCGGGAAAAAGCACGGCCGGTTTTTCGGCGGAGCGGGGCAGCCTGTTCCGCATACGGCTGTTCAAATCATCCGGTACAAAAGCCATGATCGTCCCGAATGCGCGCGTCCCGGGCGCGGATGATTATTCGACCGGCGTTTGCTGCCTCCGCTGCAGGTCCTTTTGCGGTCAAAGAAATAGGCCGCTGCAAAACTCACATTTTGCAACGGCCCCTTTTGCAACTTTTTATTATCTCTATTCCGCTCCTCATACGCCATGCGCTTCCGGGCGTTATTTTCGCCTTTGTTCTCCCCGCAGAATTCCCGGCGCATGGAGTTGATCTTTTCCGTCGGCACGCTCAGGGCCGTGCCGAACTCTCCCGGCAGCTTGTTTTCCGCCCGCGTCAGATAATCCTTTGCCTTCTGCGGCAGTCCTTCCCGCGCAGCTGCGGGCGCTTCGCCGGCGGCGTCTGCCCCTGCTTCCGTATTCTGCCCGCCCGCTGCGTCCTCGGAGGTGTTGACGGTCTGATTTTGCTGTGGTACAGTATCGCCTGAGGGGTCGGAAAGTATTACAGGTGCGCCCGCTACGGCGAGTGGCCTGTCGGCATTGCTTTCCGGGCCCTCGCTTTTCATGATAATATTTCCCTTGTCGTCCGTGACCTCATGGACGTAATAGCGCCCGCTCTGCTGATCCTTTGCGACGACAACGCCGATCAGGACCGGCTCGCCCCGTGACCGACAAGCGAGGTCTTGATTTTTGAGTGAGAAAACAGAACGTCTCCGAGCCCGGGACGAAATACTTTGTTCCCGATGCTTTTCAAAAACGCCATAGCGCGATCTGTCGCCTTTTCTGCTTTTGGCAACTCGTTCCCGGAAATAGTTACAACCGGGGCCTTTTTTTTAGCTCTGCGGCGTTTGCGCGCAAATGGTTTATGATGGTCGCGGTCTTTTTATTTCCCGCTGTCTCCTGCATGGAGGCACCGATTTGCCCGCTTTCTGCCGCAAAGAGCCCGTTTCCGACCTCGATCTGCCCGTTTTCGGCCGTGATGTTCCTCCCGACGTTCATGACGCTTTCGCCGGCCCCGAAGGGCGTCCGAATATGACGCGGCGGGTGCGCTTTTCGCCCCCGTGCCCGCGTCGGTCTCTTCGCCCCGCCGAGCGGCCCTCATGCCCTGCTTCGCGGGAGCGTCATAGAGCAGGTCCCGCAGGGCGGCCGAATACGGATTATCTTCGGGGTCGTTCCGAAGGAGCTCCCGGGCAGCTTCAGAATAGGATATCGTCATGCTTTCTCATCCTCTATGAGCTCTCGCGCCGTGCAGCCGCTGCCGGCGGGACAGGGCCGGCGTTTGCCCGTCTGACAGATGTAATCGCAGCAGCAGTAACGGTCCGGCGTGTCCGGGCTCTCGCCCCAGGTCAGATCGATCAGATAACGGCAGCCGAGGCAGTATTTGTCCACGATGCCTTTCTGTTTTTTGCGCCGGTGATTGCTTTTTTTCATAGCTGCCCCCTGTATGAATATCATTAGTACACTTAAAGAGAACATAACATGCAATAAAATACGATTTTACGAAAACGTAAGATCTGTTTACATGATTAGTTCGCTGTAAGAATACTCCAACGATATGAAAAAGTCAATACTTAAAGAGAACTTTTTATAAATGCGGCGGCCCGGTCCCGATATCCGCGGGAGAGTCTGTTTTTGTATATAAGAATCCCACGCGGCCGTGTGCCGAGCGAAAAATTCTTCTCGGGGAGCGGACTGTGCGGGCGCGGCTGACGATGACCGTCGGCCGCGCCCGTTTCAGAATAGATATGTATGCCGCCGGGATCGGTGAAAACCGTCCTTGACAAGGCTCGCGCGATTGGGGGATCCGCTTCCGCCCCGAATATCTCACTTCAGCTGGTGGACTTCTCCGGTCTTCTTGCTGCGCCAGCGGGGCTTCAGGGGCAGGGGCCAGTTGAATTCCATGGCCCCGGGGGTGGGACAGTCCGTGGCGCAGCAGCCGCAGTACCAGCACTCCTCGGGATGGAGGATGATGGGGGGCTTGCCCTTCGCCGGATTGGGGATAAACACGTCTATCGGGCAGGTCTCCACGCAGGTGTTGCAGCCGACGCACTTCTCCGGATCGATGCGCACGGGCACGCTGGGGGTCTGCACATTGGGAATGGCGTATACTTTCTTTTCCATCGTTTGATCCTCCTTCCTCACTTTTCCGGCTTCCAGACGCCGGCGTAATCCTTGTTGTGGGCCTCGTACTGCTCCTTCATGTTGCCCCAAAAGCGAATGGGCAGCCGCTCGAACTTCACTTCGCCGTTTTCTTCACGGAGCAGAAGGTAATTCTTCTCCTCCTCGGGGTCGCCGTCGGGATAATCCAGGCGCTGTACCCCCAGCTTGGCGCTGGTGAGCCGCCGCTCCTTCATGGCATTGATGATTATCTTGGCGTGCTCGATCATGCTCAGGTCCTCCAAAGAACGCATGAGCTTGTGGGGATCCAGGGCGTAGAGCCTGGGCACCGCGTAGTCCTCGATGCGCTTGATCTCCTCCAGGGCCAGGTCAAAGAGCCGCTCGGAGCGGTATGCGCCCACGTAATACTGCATCACGCGGCAGAGGCCGTTGTGCAGCTCCTTCCACTCGATGCCGTCCTTCCGCCTGGTGGGTGCCAGCACCCGTTCCTTTTCTTTGTCGATCTGCTCCCGGCTGACCTCGCCCGCGCCCGCGCCTTTGGCGTAAGCGGCGGCCTTTCGGCCCGCGTAGCGTCCGGTAGCGGCGGCGTAGCTGTGATCCTCGGGAGAGAAGGTGGCGGTGCCGGCGGCATAGAGGCCGTCCAGAGTGGATTTCAGGTCCCAGTCGATGAGGATACCGCCGCCCCGGGGCGCGTCCCGGAAGGCCTCGTTGGGCTGCAGCTCCTGGAAAGCGTAGTCCATGATCTGGTCTTTGGTGGGGTCAAAGCCCCCCTCGGTCATGGTCTTCACCATGATCTTGGTGGTGGATTCCTCGGTGAGCATCAGGTTCCAGGTGGCGTGGGACTCCTCCGGCTTCATACCGGCGAAATCCCCGTAGAAGGGCAGCTCATATTCCCCGCTTTCGATGCCCTCCCGGACGCGGTCCTTAATGGGCCCGGAGTAAGTGAACATGGCCCCGCCGTCCTGCCAGCTCTGGATGGGCACCGGCAGCACCTTGTTGTTGGCGTCCACCAGGGGCACGTTCTCATAGCTGGCGTCGCTGCCGCCGGTGTACCACTTGTGCTTGAGGCCGGTGGCGATGCGGTAGGGGCTGGAGCCCTCCATCATGGTGAGGGCGGCGCCGGCCCGGAAGGCCATGGAGGAGCTGTCGCCGCTTTCGTTGCGGGAGAACATGGAGGAATAGCCGCCTTTCTCCATGTCCATCATCCACAGGCTGCCGGAGCCCGCGGTGGACATGATGGTGGCCTTGGCCCTGACAATGATGAATTCGCCGGTACGGACGTTGATGCCCGTAGCGCCCACCACTCGCGCGCCCTGTCTGCCGCCCTCATTGAGCAGGCCGGTGGCCATGACACGGTCCAGCACCTTTACGCCCTGCTTGAGGCATTCCTTTTTCAGGATAGGCTTGAAGGTGCTGCCCCAGATGCGCAGCACGGTGTTTTTCCGCGACTCCGGCGGGTTGAAGCCCGGCTGATCCCATCCGGGCCGGGCGAGATAGCCCGCGTGGCGGGTGTAACGGGGGGAGACCATGAACTTGGTCTCATCGTCTCGGCCCTCGGCCCCCACGAATTCATCGTCCGTGTCCCGGATCTTGCCGCCCATCTGCTCCATCTCCAGCAGGGCGTCGTAGTCCTCACGGCACTGGATCTCGATGCCGATGCCGTTGGAGAAATCCCCCAGGGCCTTCGTCATCTCTACAGCCCACTCGTCCGGGTCCACCCGGCTCAGAGGATTAAGAGGCACGTTGCACCAGTGATCGCAGCCGGGGCCGCCGGAGCCGGAGCGCTTCACGTCGCCCTTCTCCATGAGCACCACCTTCGCTCCGTGGCGGGCGGCTGTGATGGCGGCCCAGCAGCCTGCGATGCCGCCGCCCAGGACCAGCACATCGGCTTCCAGTTCCGTTTCCTCACCGAATTTGATGGGATAGGGCCATTCGGGCGGCGTTCCGGTCTCGTTGAGGTAATCATGCCAGGTTCCCATTGTTCGACCTCCTTCAGATTTTTTGTTATACGTTTCTGACAGGATTATAACACAAAAGTTATCCGGGTTTAAAGAGTCGGTCTTTTTTTTCTGCTTCGGTCATTCCCGGCGCGGCATAGAGCAAGCGCCGTCATTTGAGGCCGGCTCTTCCCCGGTGCTTTCTGCGGCAGTCCTTCGGACGCTTTTTGCGCTGAAGCTGTCTTTATTGACAACCGGCTCCGGCTGTGGTATATTGCCGCCGGCAGCACCAACAGGATCAAGGGGCGCTTCGGGCGTGACGCCGGCGGTCGGATTTTCGGCAGCTATAGCACTTGATTGAGGCAGCTGCCTTTTTGCTTTCCCCTCCGATGTATGCGGTTATGACGGCCATGACGCGCGCCTTGCTGGACGGTACTGCCTCCACACAGCAGCATTACTTTAAGCGTATTATTTTCAAAAAGCCCTTGCAATTTGGAAACTTAAAGTGTACAATATCGGCAAAAGGGGGGATCGCGTTGAGTGAATACGACAAGAGCGTATTTGCGTCCAATCTGTACCGGCTCATGGCGGAGCGCGGGATCAAGGCCGTTGACGTTGCGGAGCTGCTGCATGTCAGCAAATCCACCGTATCCAGCTGGCTGAACGCGCAGAAGACGCCGCGCATGGACAAGATAGAGACACTCGCCGAGTATTTCGGCGTGGCGAAATCGGAATTGATCGAGAGCGCGGGGAAAGTGCTGATCAACGGCGACCCCGAGCTGACCGATTACCTTAACGAGCTGCAGACCAGACCCGAGATGCGTATGTTCTTTTCCCTGGCGAAGGACGCTACCAAGGCCGATGTGGAGCTTGCCGTGAAAATGCTGGAGGCGCTCAGAAACAGACATGACTGAAAATATCGGAGGAGAGGTATTCGTCCGCATTATCCCTCTGCCCAGGCGCGTGGGAGCTGTGGTGCTGCCGAACGACGACGGCACCTACGACGTATATATTTCCTCGCACCTGGATCAGAAGCAGAGAGAGCAGAAGCTCGCTCACGAGCTCGGGCATGTGGCGGGAGAGCATTTTTACCGCGAGCTTGACGTGACGCTTGCCGAGGCGGAGGCATGCTCCGGCAGCGCGCTGCCGAAGCGCGCACGAAAAAAATACGGAAAGGAACCGTGACCGTGAAACATCATATCAGATCGGCGGCGCTGCTGCTCCTGCTTGCGCTGCTCGCGGCTCTGATCGGCTGTACGGGCCAGAGCGCGCCCGCGCCGCAGCAGGACAGCGAGTATATCTTTTTTGAAACATCGGAGCCTCAGAGCGGGGAAGGAGCGGAGACCGCGGAGCAGGCGTCCGAACCGGCGCCCGCGCAGACCGACGCGCCGTCCCCGCAGCCTCAGCAGGCGGAGAATGACGCTTTTATGCCCGACGAGGACGGATATTATTACGCCGTCGAGGAAGTGGTGCTTTATCTGCATTACTACGGGAGGCTGCCCGGCAATTACATAAGCAAGAACGAGGCGCGGAAGCTCGGCTGGGAGGGCGGAAGCGTGGAGAAATTCCGCGAGGGCGCCGCCATAGGCGGAGACAGGTTCGGCAATTACGAGGGTCTGCTTCCCGAGAAGGACGGACGCGGGTATACCGAATGCGATATCGGCACCGAGGGCAAAAACGGCCGGGGAGCCGAAAGACTGATCTTTTCCGACGACGGGCTGTATTTTTATACGACCGATCATTATGAAAGCTTTACCGAGCTTTACGTAACGCCGGAAGGTGAGGTGGTGCGGAAGTGAAAACGTACGTTCTGGACTGCCGCCGCATGTCCGATAAGGCCGGGGCTCACGCATATATCAAAAGCGTATTCGGCTTTCCCGAATATTACGGGGCAAATCTCGACGCGCTGCGCGACTGCCTCGGCGAGCTCGGCGACTGCACGGTGCGCTTCGAAGCGCCGTGGGCGCTCGCCGCGCTGGGCGATTACGCGCTGAAGCTGCTTGCGGTGTTCCGCGCCGCGGCGGCGGAGGGAAGCATACGTCTCGTCTGACGCCGGTCCTGCGGCGGGAAACAATTATGTGGATTTTACGGAGAGCGGATGCTATAATCGTTTACATATAAGTTTTCGGCGGGTCGGGCGGCGGAAATACGCCCGGCCGGACGCGGATAACGGAAGAATGATACGGGGGTTGATCGCATGTATACCGAGCGCAGGATATGGATGGCGCAGAGCGAAGGCAAAAATCAGTACCTTCTGCCGAACATGGCTAACCGTCACGGACTCATCGCCGGAGCCACCGGCACCGGCAAAACGATCACCATGAAGGTGATGGCGGAGTCGTTTTCCGATATGGGCGTGCCGGTGTTTTTCAGCGACGTCAAGGGGGATCTCAGCGGCATGATCAGTCCCGGTCGGGACAGCGAGGACATGCAGAGCCGGATACGCCGCTTCGGCATCGGGAATTTCGCATACAAGGGATATCCCGCCCGCTTCTGGGACATATTCGGCGAGGAGGGACATCCGGTCCGCGTGACGGTCTCGTCCATGGGGCCGCAGCTGCTCGCGCGGCTGCTGGATCTTACCGACGTGCAGGCGGGCGTGCTGAGCATCGTCTTCAAGGCCGCCGACGACAACGGCCTGCTTCTGCTGGACCTCAAGGATCTTCGCGCGATGCTGCAGTACGTCGGCGATAACCGCGCGGAGTATACCACCATGTACGGCAACGTGTCTTCGGCGAGCATAGGCGCGATACAGAGGGCGCTGCTTGCCTTCGAGGACGAGGGCGGACAGTGTGTTTTCGGAGAGCCCGAGCTGGATATACGCGACTGGATGCGTACCGATCCCGACGGGAGGGGATATATCAATATCCTTTCCGCAAAGAGACTCATAGGCAGCCCCAAGGTATACGCGACCTTCCTGCTGTGGATGCTCAACGAGCTTTTCGAGAAGCTGCCGGAGATCGGCGATCCCGACAAGCCGAGAATGATATTTTTCTTTGACGAGGCTCATCTGCTGTTTGACGGCGCGCCGAAGAGCCTGGTGCAGAAGATCGTGCAGGTGGTCAAGCTCATACGCTCCAAAGGCGTGGGCGTGTATTTCGTTACCCAGTCGCCCTCCGATATCCCCGGCGAGGTGCTGGCGCAGCTTTCCAACCGCGTTCAGCACGGTCTGCGCGCCTATACCCCCGCGGAGCAGAAGGCCGTCCGCGCCGCCGCGGCGTCGTTCAGGGAAAACCCGGCCTTCAACAGCGAAAAGGCTCTGATGGAGCTGGGTACCGGCGAGGCGCTGGTGAGCTTCCTCGACGAAAAGGGCATCCCCTCCGTCGTGGAAAAATCAAGGATACTGCCGCCGCAGAGCCTCATGGGCCCCGCGGACGAGAGCGAGGTAAAAAGACTCGTCAACTGCGACGAGTTCGAGCTGAAATACAGAGACAGCGTTGACAGAGAGTCCGCCTATGAGATAATCATGCGGGCGACCGAGCAGCTTGCCGCGGAACAGGCCGAGGCTCAGCAGGCCGCGCTTGCCGAAAAAGAGGCCGCGGCCGCCGAGAAGCAGAGACAGAAGGAAGCCGCCGCGGCGGAAAAGCAGAAGAGCAAAAAGAGCTCCGGCAAGGCCGGCGTGGTGCAGAAGGCGACCACCGCCGCCGCGTCGAGCGTCGCGCGCTCGATAAGCACCAATATGGTCAACAGCGTGCTCGGAGGCAAGGTCAGCAGCGCGGGCGCCATAGGCAAGCGCGCGGCGACCAACGCCCTCAGCTCCGTCATGCGTACCGGCACCACGGCGATAATCAGAGGTCTCTTCGGCACAAAGAGATAAAAAAACGAAGGCGCTCCCGCGGGAACGGATTTCCCGCGGGAGCTTTTTGCGTCCGATATTCCGTGATCGTTATTTCACTATAAATCCCGCCGCGACGTACAGCAGCAGGGAGATCAGCGCGAAGGCGGCGCTGTACGGCAGTCTTACGCGCAGCACGGCCTTCGGGTCGCAGCCGATGGCGTTGCCCACGTAAAGACTGTCGCCGGAGACGACGCAGAGCTTTTCTCCGGCAATGCCCGCCGCGCAGACGGCGCCTACGCACAGCGCCGGCGGCAGTCCCAGCATGCCCCCGAGATGCAGGGCTATGGGAAAGGCTATCGCGTACATGGACCAGGACGAGCCGAGGGCGACGGTAAGAAGCGTGGAGGCGGAAAACAGCATCGCGGGTATCAGCCGGGATACGGGATCGAGCACTTCTATCAGCCCGTCGAAGTACAGGGCTATCTCGAGCCTGTCAAGCAGGGTGGAGAAGCATATGCTGAGAAGATAGAGGACTATGGGCAGGGTCATGCTCTCGATCCCGGCAAGGAGCTGTTCGGCGAACTGCTCGGGGGACATGAGCTTTTGCGAGCAGTAAAGAAAGAACATGACTATCAGCGTGAACGTGAGCCCGCAGGCGCTGTCCACGACGAAGCTGCCGGAAACGATGCTGCGCACCGCCACGGAGGACAGCGCGAGCACGCCTATGGGGATGAGCAGATTGTATATCCTGCCCCAGGTCTCGGTCTCATCCCTGACGAGATATTTCTCGCTTCCCGAGGGCCACAGCTCTCCGCCGGCGTTAACGCGCGTTTCGGCCTTTTTGAGGGCTTTGGAGCGGGGCAGCAGCCCGAAGGAGAAAAGCAGCATCGCCGCGAGCGAGACGACGGAGAAAAAGTTGAAGGGGATGGAGCGGCAGAACAGCCCGAAGCCGCCGCTGTTTATAGGAACGAGTATGCCTATCACGAATATGCCCCAGAGAGACAGCGGCGAGAAAGAGCAGAGCACGGTAGGCAGCATGCTCATCATCAGCGCCTGTTCCTCGCGCGGGGAACGCTGCTCGTCCGCGGCGGAGCGGAGACCCGAGGAGGCGCAGAGCAGATTTAGCCCGTCGTCTATCGAGGTCACGGCCATCATCGCCGCCGCCGACAGGCGCACGCCCCGGCGCGAGCGCAGGCGGCTGTCCGCGAGCTTTCGGAACGCGGTGACCGCGCCGGAATATTCTATCAGCGTGACGACCGCTCCCATCAGCGCCATTACGAGGACGGTAAAAACGTTGTCCGGGGATATCATCGTTTCCATCAGCGCGTCGGTATACCCGACGGATATCCCGCTGCGGTATACCAGCACCGCCGCGAGCATGCCGGATATCACGAGGGACTCCACCGTCCGCCGGGTCACGAAGGCGTAGATTATCATGAAGGCCAGCGGCACGGCAAAGAGCGGAAAAGCCGTATCCGCGGGGAGCAGGAGAGCGGCGGCAAAAATGACGGCGACCGCGCCGTAGTGCAGCAGCAGCCTGCGCAGGGTCATGGGCGTTTGATTTCCGGGAGCCTGGAGCATGCCTCTCTGCATGCGCGACAGGGCGATGACCTGGGTGTGTTTGTTGGAGACCTGGCCGTATACCCGCTTCATCAGCTCTCCGTAGATATCCGGATGACGGGAAAGAATGTCCATCATGTCGCCGCTGTTGAGGCGGTAGACCGTCGTGCGGCCCTGGGAGCGCACCGTGGAAAGACGTTTTTGGCGGGCCAGGACGGCGTATTCTCCGAAATACTGCCCCTCGCGCATGATGTTTATCTGCTCGCCCTCGCGGCTGAGCACTATCGCCGTGCCGGACTCGAGAAAGAACATCCCGTCCGGCTCGCCGTCTATCGTACAGATATCCTGCCCGTGGTCGAAGCGCAGGGGAACGAGCCGCGATCTTATATCCGCGAGCTCTTTGTCTCCCTCTTCGTCTGACGCTATGCCGAAGAAGTCGCGTATATAATCGTCGTCAATGCGATGCATCGGTGATACCTCCGCTGTAATGTTCAGGGGCTTATCAAGATTATCACAGCCGGGGGAAATATTCAAGAGAGCGCCGCTCTGTCCCGGCTGCCATATTGGCTGCTGAAATCTGCTGCGTCGATTTCACCAAGCTCGATCATAAAGCTGCTTGCCTTGAAACAGACACGGAGATATGGTAGAGTTTGTATGAAACGATCAGGCAAATCGGTATTTGTCTAACTGAAGTACTTACTTTCCCTTATTTACAAGGCTTATGATGAAGTGTTGCAGATGTATGTGATAAGCCAATGAATATAATATGGCTTATTGGCGCTATGAAGGAAAGAACTGATATATGAGATCATTTTTACGACTTACAGATTACAAAAAAGAAGAATTGTTAAAAATCTTTGAGATTGCGGATTCTATCGAGAGGTACAAAGGTTTTCTTGAAGGAAAAACGATTGTTATGTTCTTTCCTTCAGCCAGTATACGGACTAGAGTGTCATTTGAAAAAGGAATATTCCTTCTTGGCGGACAATCAATCCTCTTCGATCCGAAGACTTTGGATAAAAAAGAAGATATCATCGATGTTTGCGGATATCTTCAAAACTGGGCAGACGCTGTTATCGTGCGACATAAAAATATTGATATGCTTGAGAAAATGGCAAATACAATGACGATTCCGGTCATAAATGCAATGACAGATGATAATCATCCTTGTGAAATGATGTCTGACCTATATAGTCTTTCAAAAAACAGACGAGACTATCTTTGTGATGAATACTTATTTGTTGGTGGAGATGGGAATATCGGAAGAGCTTGGAAAGAAGCCTCAGAGGCTTTTGGCTTTTCACTTACACAAAGTGCTCCGCTTGCTTATCAAATATCAGGACTTGATTGTAATGTTGATTTACAAACTGCCATCGAAGGGAAAGATATAATATGTACAGATTCTATTCCTTCAGAGAGTTTAGAGGATTTTAAGGATTATCAGATTACTGAAATTTTGATGGATCACGCTAATAGAAATGCCGTTTTAAATCCTTGTCCGCCTTTCTGCCGAGGTGAAGAGGTTTCACAAGGAGTTATTGATTCAGAGTACTTTGTAGGGTATGAATTCAAAAAGAATTTGTTAAAAGTACAGCAAGCAATAATTATTAATTGCCTGTCGTGTGACGGCAAAATTGGGTAAAAAGCATTTCAACAGTCCGATTGCCCATACGGTGTTATATTGTGTTACTGTGAAATCTTTCCCTTGTTTTTTCCCTTATCAGCGCTCGTAAAGCACTATGGGACAATATAACACAAGGGAAATCATAAGGGAAAGTAAACCATCTGCAATTTTAGTATTTACAAGGGTTTATGGATGATGAAATAACAAATAGTAATGAGTTATAAAGCCCTTGGGAATGGTTCATTCCCAATCGGGATTTGCGGAGGTAACAATATGAACGATAATAAAAAGAATGACAAGAACGATAAGGGCTCATACGGTCTGCCGATCGGTATGTGTATAGGAATTGCGATCGGGACGGCTATTGGAGCGGCAGCGCACAATATCGGGTTGTGGATGCCGATCGGACTTTCTGCCGGTTTGTGCCTCGGTCTGGTGTTGGGTCATAACAGCGAAGATGATAACGATGACGATACGGACGATAAGCGGTAGGCATACAAATCCAGGTTTGTCGAGCGGCCCCAGAAATGGGGCTGCTCTGTTTTTGCCTGTGAGCCGTCCGGCTTTGTGCGTATTCATCAACGGTTCCGGTGGCAGGCATAACAGCAGCGCAAAAGGCAACCGGGACTCCGCTCTTGCCATGAGCGCCGGGCGGGGATATAATATGACGGCGCCGCCGGAATACCGCTTTTATACAACATAACGGAAGGACGATGAAATATGACGTATGAGTACGACAAGCCCGTGGCGGATATGACGCCCGGAGATCAGATAGAGGGATTTTACATTCTGTCCGACATACAGGTCAGGACGTCTTCCGCCGGCAGCCCGTATGTCAGCGCCAGGATATCGGACGCGGGCGGCGTCATGGACGCCAAGATATGGAACTACGCGGGCGGTCTCGAAGAGGAGGACAACGGCAGGGTCTTCAAGCTGCGCGGAGAGGTGGGACAGTTCAAGGGCTCGCCCCAGTTCAGCATCCAGCGCATACGCCCGGCGGACGACGGCGATCACTACGACCTTGAGGCGCTCGTGCCCTGCGCGCCCATCGACGCGGATAAGGCGGAGGAAGAGCTGCGGAGCATGGTCCTGTCGATGAAGGACGGGGATTACAGGGCGATATGCCTTGCGATGCTCGACAGGTGCGGAAAGGAATTTTTCGCCATGCCCGCGGCAAAGAGCTTTCATCACGCGTTCCTGCACGGCCTGCTGATGCACACTCTGAACATGATGCGCACGGCGGATTTCCTCGCGGAGCTGTACGGGGATATAATAGACCGCGATCTTCTTCTGGCGGGCACGATGCTGCACGACTTCGGGAAGAGGGAGGAGTTCGCCCTGTCGAAGCTCGGCCTGGTGAACGACTATACTCCCCGCGGCAAGCTGCTGGGCCACCTTTATATCTGCGCGGAGCAGGTGGCGGCTCTGGCGCGGGAGCTCGGCGCGGACGGGGAAAAGTCGATGCTGCTGCAGCATATGATACTCTCTCATCACGGGACCCCGGAGTTCGGCGCGGCCGTGGTGCCCCAGTGCGCCGAGAGCGAGCTGCTGTCGTATATCGACCTTATAGACAGCCGCATGGAGATATATGCCGAGACTCTCGGGGACACCCCGCCGGGACAGTTCAGCGCCCGGGTGTATTCTCTGGACAAGGCGATATACAATCACGGCGGCGGACGCTGACAGACAGCCGCTTCGCCCGACGCTCCCGCCGCCAGGCGGCCCGGCTCGGCGGAGCCGAAAACCGCAGGACCGGAATAAACAGTAAACGACAAATGAGCTCTGCCGGACTGAACGCCCGACAGAGCTCATTTTATATCCGGGATAAACTCAGGCGGCCCCGCCGTCCTTTTTGACCGCGGCGCTGTCGAACGAGCAGACGTTGCGGCTGAGCAGCACCGAGTCCTTGAAGAGCCTGAGTATCAGGTAAACGTAATAGATCGTGAATACGGTCGAGTTCGAGCCCGCGAGGGAAATGCAGCAGAAGTATACCGCCGCTCCGGAAAAGGCCAGCGACTGCCCCGCTTTTCCGCGGCCTACCGAAAAGCCCGCGAGGCAGTACATCGCCCAGGCGGCGGCGCACAGGCCGAGGAAATCGTACATTACCGCCGAAAGGGAGGGGACTGCCGAATAGGTCTTGTAATATATGATTATAAGAACGCATACGAAGACGATCTGCAGCACCAGGGAGAAAAAGCGGTCGTCTCCCTTTTTGCCGCGCAGCAGCGACAGATCCAGCCCCAGCTCGGCCGAAGCCGCGAGAAACGCCAGCGCGGCGAGTATGCACGGGGCAAGGCCCTTTCCCTGTCTGAATTCCGTGAAGCCGATGACGGCCGCCCATATCACCGCAAGCAGCATAAGAGCGGAAAGTATAACGGGCACGGGAGTGGCGGGATGAAAGGCGGCGTCGTAGTCCGCGGAGGGATCCGCCTTTACGCGGCGGGAAAAAACGAGGAAAAAGACCGCGGCGAGCACGCTGAGAGCGATCAGGGCTCCCGTGACGGGAACGAACGAGAACAGTCCCGTTTCCGGATCGCGGGCGGAGCGGAATTCAAAGCAACGCAGCGCCGCGCCCGCCAGAGACAGCACGACGGTGCCCAGGGCAAATACAACTGCGGGTTTACGCATATCTGCACGTCCTTACGACATATATTTTTATCGGTACGGGACCGGGCTTTGATATTATACGGCCATGCGCCGCCTCGTGCGGCACGGCCCCGAAGCGTCTCCCCTCGGAGAGGCGGCGCGGTGAAAAACCATTTCATGCTCATTATACCACTGCTTGAGAAAAAAGGAAGTGCTGTTTTTGGAGAAATTACGTTCCGTACTCGCGGTGTCCCTCGTTTCCGTGACGACGATACTGCTCATGGCTCTGATAGCGGCGCGGCCGGGCGCGGCGGAGAGCTCCGCCGTAACGGCTCCCGCGGCGGAGCTTATACGCAGAGCGGGCCTTTGGCTCGAGACGGACGGCGGGGAGTCGGCGGACCGCGCCTCGCAGGTGCTGCTCATCACCGACGAAGGAGAAAAAACCACGGACATGCACAGCTATCTCGTCGGCACGGTCGCCGCGGAAATGCCGGCGTCGTTCATGCCGGAGGCGCTCGAGGCGCAGGCGGTGGCAGCGAGGACCTTTACGTATTTCCGCATGACGGAGGAGCGCGTCCACGACAACGGCGCGGTATGCTCCGATCCCGGCTGCTGCAAGGCGTATGCGGATACCCGGCAGCTGAAGGAACGCTGGGGGGATGATTGGCGCGAAAATCTCCGGAAGATCGAGCAGGCGGTCGAGCGGACGGACGGAGAGATAATCGTTTACGACGGGCTGCCGGTATTCGCCGCGTTCCATTCCTCGTCCTGCGGCAGCACCGAGGACAGCGAGAACGTGTGGAGCGGGGCGCTGCCGTATCTCAGGAGCGTGGAAAGTCCGGAAAAGGCAGAGGACGTGCCGGGGTACTATTCGGAAACGGCGCTGTCCTTCGACGAGTTCAGGCGCGCCGCCGGGAGCGGCTGCCCGGAGGCCGATCTGTCGGGGGAGCCGGACGGCTGGCTGAGCGGAGCGGAATACAGCCCGTCGGGGAGGCTGAAAAGCGTCAGCCTCGGCGGAGTGAGACTCAGCGGGACGCAGCTGAGGATGCTGCTCGGCCTGCGAAGCACGGCGGTGATCTGGGAGCTGGAGGAGGACGGGATCCATTTCCACGTTTCCGGCTACGGTCACGGCGTGGGCATGAGCCAGTACGGAGCCGAGGTCATGGCGGAAGACGGAGCGGATCACGCGGAGATACTCGCCCACTACTATACCGGCACGTCGCTTGAAAAGCTGAGCGCCGCGGAGGCGCGGGAGCTGTCGGGCGGCCGGGAACGGGATAATTGAGAAAAATATCCTTACCGTCTTGCTTATGCGCCGTGAAAAGGATAAAATGAGCTCCGATAAAAAACAGCGTTCGGACCGTTTCGGAAACGGCCGGACCGCGCATGAAGCGGAGCGCGGTCCCGTTTGCCGGCGAAGACCGGCGCGGTATATGCGTTTGGGAGGAAAACATGGATTACGCCGAGAGATCGCTGCGCCTGCACGAGCAGTGGCGCGGAAAGCTGGAAACAGTACCGAAAATGAAGATAAGCGGCAGGGAGGACCTGTCGCTGGCGTATACGCCGGGCGTGGCTCAGCCCTGCCGTGAGATCATGGCGGACAGGAACAAAAGCTGGGATCTTACCTGGCGCGGCAACACCGTGGCCGTGGTGACCGACGGTACCGCCGTGCTCGGCCTGGGGGACATCGGCCCGGAGGCCGGCATGCCGGTCATGGAGGGCAAATGCGTGCTCTTCAAGACCTTCGGCGGGGTGGACGCGGTGCCCCTTTGCATCCGCTCCAAGGACCCCGACACGATAGTGGAAACGGTGGCGCTGCTGGCAGGGAGCTTCGGCGGCATAAACCTGGAGGACATATCCGCGCCTCGCTGCTTCGAGATAGAGGAAAAGCTGAAAAAACGCTGCGATATCCCGGTGTTCCACGACGATCAGCACGGCACCGCCGTCGTCGTCCTCGCGGCGCTGACCAACGCCGTGAGGCTGACCGGCAGGAGCTTCGGAGAAATATCCGCCGTGATCAGCGGGGCGGGCGCGGCCGGTACGGCGATAGCGCGGCTGCTGTGCAGCCGCGGCGTCGGGGACGTGATCGTCTGCGACAGCTCCGGCGCCGTCAGCGCGGACAGGCCGGGGCTCAACGCGGCAAAGGCCGCCCTCGCCGCTTTCACCAACCGCGAGAGGAAAAAGGGACCTCTTGCCGAGGTCATAAAGGGCGCGGACGTATTCATCGGCGTTTCGGCTCCCGGCCTGCTGACGGCGGAGAACGTGCGCTCGATGGCCCCGTCGCCGATAATCTTCGCCATGGCGAACCCGACGCCCGAGATAATGCCGGAGGAAGCCCTCGCCGCGGGAGCGGCCGTAGTGGGCACGGGCAGGAGCGACATGCCCAATCAGATAAACAACGTGCTCGCCTTCCCCGGAATATTCAGAGGCGCTCTCGACGTGAGGGCAAGCGACATAAACGAGGAAATGAAGCTCGCCGCGGCCGACGCGATAGCGGCCCTCGCCCGGGACCGGCTCAGCGCGGAATACATACTGCCCGAGCCCTTCGATCCGCGCGTGGGAAAGGCCGTCGCGGCCGCCGTGGCCGAGGCCGCCGTGCGCAGCGGAACGGCGAGAAAGATACCGTAACGGATATATGCCGAAGCGAGAACGCTTCGGCATAATCGTTATATTCAACATGCACAAAAACGCAAATAACGCGGGAATTCTTTTTGTATATAAATATCCGTCGGACTTTGCTTGACTTTGGGATTATACCAAGGTTTATCATTCATATATAAAGGTATGTTATGCCTTGAAGCATTTTTGTAAATCATAACTTGCTTTGCAAGGGAAGGAAAGAAAAAATGAGCAATATGAAAGAAGTAGTCATCGTTGACGGCTGCCGCACGGCGGTCGGCAATATGGGCGGAGCTCTGAAGCCTCTGCACGCCGTTGATATGGCCTGCGCGGTCCTGAAGGGCACGCTCGAGCGCACCGGAATGGATCCCAAAGAGGTCGACGAGGTCATAATGGGCCAGTGCCGTCAGACCTCGGACGAGCCCAACATCGCGCGTGTCGCCGCTCTGCGCGTCGGCATACCCGAGGAGGTCCCCGCGTATACGGTAATGCGCCAGTGCGCCTCCGGCATGACCGCCATCCACAACGGCGCCATGGAAATCATGACCGGCATGTCCGACGTGGTGCTCGCGGGCGGCACCGAGAGCATGTCCAACGCCGTGTTCTACGTGCGCGACGCGCGCTGGGGCGTCGGCACCGGCAACGTCGAATTCGTCGACGCTCTTACCGAGGGTCAGTTCCAGAGCCAGCCGCAGGAGATCTACGGCCGCTACAACATGGGCGCCACCGCCGAGAACATAGCTCAGACCATGGGCATCACCCGCGAGGAGCAGGACGAGTTCTCGCTCAGGTCCCAGGAAAAGGCCATAGCCGCCATCGACGCCGGCAAGTTCAAGGAAGAGATCATTCCTCTCACCGTTCCCCAGGGCCGCAAAAAGCCCCCCATCGTGGTGGATACCGACGAGTTCCCCAAGAGGGACACCAGCCTTGAGAAAATGGCGAAGCTGAAGCCCTGCTTCAATATCAAGAAGGGCGAGGACGGCAAGCTGTATAACGACAGCGCCCTCACCGGCACCGTTACCGCCGCTTCCTCCTCCGGCCGCAACGACGGCGCCTCCGTCGTTACCCTGATGAGCGCCGAAAAGGCCGCCGAGCTCGGCCTCAAGCCCATATGCAAGATCATAGGCATGGGCGTAGCCGGCGCCGATCCGAGAATGATGGGCCTCGGCCCCGTCTACGCGGTGCCCAAGGCGCTGAAGAACGCCGGCCTCACCATGGACGACATACAGCTCATCGAGCTCAACGAGGCCTTCACGGCTCAGGCGCTGGGCTGCATCAAGATGCTCGGCCTGGAGAACAGAATGGACATAATCAACGTCAACGGCGGCGCCGTAGCTCTGGGACATCCCGTGGGCTCCTCCGGCTGCCGCATCCTCGTAACGCTGATGTACGAGATGAAGCGCCGCGGCCTGAAGTACGGCCTGGCGACGCTGTGCATCGCCGGCGGCATGGGACAGGCCACCGTCATCGAAATGTGCGACTGAAGCAAAACGCTCAACAATAAATAAGAAGGAAGGAAAAGTATCATGACGAAACTGTTTGATCTTACCGGCAAAAACGCCGTTATAATCGGCGGAGCCGGCGGACTGGGCCAGCTTGTTGCCAAGGCCTTTGCCGAGGCGGGCGCCAACGTCGCCATAGCCTCCCGCAGCGAGGACAAGCTGAAGGCTGCCTGCGAGGAGCTCAAGGCTCAGACCGGCAAGGACTTCAGGTACTATGTCTGCGACGCCACCGACGAGGAGAACGTCAAGGCCTGCGCCAAGAAGGCCAACGAGGACATGGGCCCCGTCACCATCCTTGTCAATTCCCAGGGCATGAACAAAAAGCACCCCATTGCCGAGTTCCCCACCGAGGAGTTTGACGCCGTCATGCGCGCCAACGTCACCTCCGTCATGCTCACCTGCAAGTACTTCGGCGAATACATGAAGGCCGCCGGCTACGGCAAGATAGTCAACGTGACCTCCGTGCGCGGCAAGATCGCCACCAAGGGCCCCGGCAACATCGCCTACTGCGCGTCCAAGGGCGCTCTCGACATGCTGACCAAGCAGCTGGCCTCCGAGTTCGGCCCCTTCGGCATCACCGTGAACGGCTTCGGCCCCAACATCATGAAGACCCCCATGATGAACAAGATCTTCGAGATGCGCGCCAAGGAAGCGAACGTCACCGTCGAGAAGTATCTCGAGATGCAGGCCGCCAATCTGCCCATGCGCAGAATGTCCGACCCCGAGGACTGCGTCGGCACGGCTCTGTTCCTTGCCGCTCCCGCCTCCGATTTCCTCACCGGCAATATCCTCTATCCCGACGGCGGCCTGACCGCCATCGGCTGATAAAAAACGTCTGAGGCCGGTCATCGGCCTCAGACGGACAAGCACGCTTTTTATTCGATAGGCAGCCATACCTCGAAATAGCCGGTCAGCACGTCGTCGTCGATGACGCTGCATACCAGGTTCCCGGCGGCGCGGTCGGTTATGGTATAGCCGTTTTTCTCAGCGAATTCGAGCATGAAATCGAGATGTCTCGGAGTAAAGGCGTTTTTGCCGGAGCTTTTGAAGGCGGAATGGATGCTCATGCGGGAGGGACGGCGGACTACCGGCGGCTTTACGGGCACGCCCAGCTCGTCGGCCAGCTTGACCGACAGGGAAAAGCCCCAGGCGTAATCGTCGCCCTCGCCGGTAAGCCCGTCCTGAGGTATCTCAAAGTACCTTTGGGCGAAGGGCATATAGTCCAGCCACTGGCTGCTCAGGCGCTGCAGCTCCGCGCTGTCGGCGTATTCGGAATTGAAGCGGTTGAGGTAGCTGACTATTTCGGGGCTGGGGACGATATCGCACACGTACATGCAGTCCTTCACCCGGGCAAGATCGTCGCGGTGCTTTTTGAGCTGCTCCAGCAGCAGCTCCTGACGGCGGATGGTGCTTTCCAGCTCATCGCATTTTTCGTCGGTGAGCGAAACGAGATCGCCGTGCCAGCACTGAGTGACCATATACGCTATCTGGGATATCCCGAAGCCGAAGCTTTTGTACCACAGACAGTCTATGAGGAAATTGATGTCCCAGGTGTCGTAATAGCGGTAATCGTTGTTCTTGTCCTTTTGCGGCTTCACCACGCCCTTTTTCTCATAGTAGCGCAGAAGGTCGGTGGATATGCCGAGTATCCTCGAGACGTCGCCTATCTTGTATTTCATGCAGATACCCCCCGTTCGGCGTCAGACGCTTGTCTGTCACTTAAGGATGTTTATTCAGAATATCATAAAAAAACGATAAAATCAAATAAATCAGGAGGAACATACCATGGCTTACATGCCCCTTAACAAAGACGAATTCTATCTGGATCAGTCCAAAATGACCAAGATCTGGGACCTCAGCCAGCCCTGGGGCGTAGACACCCCCCTGTGGCCCTTCCCCGGCGCGCGCAGCGACCTCAGCTTCCCCCGCGGCCAGTATCTCGAGAGATTTCATAAGCGCACCATGACCTACACCGGCACCCTGCACGCCGCGACCCATATGGACGCTCCCAACCACGTCCTGCATGAGGAAGAGGTCGACCGCGAGCGTTACGGCTACAACCTCGCCGAGATCAAGCTCGAGTTCTGCATCGGCACCGGCGTCATCCTCGACATGACCCACCTGTACGATGAGTTCCAGGAGAAGTTCAACGCCGCCGGCGGCGATCCCGCCAAGATGGGCGAGATCTGGTACGAGCTCCAGCCCGAGGATTTCGAGAAGGCCGCCGCCAAGGACGGACTCGAGATCAGAGAGAACGACTGGGTCGTCGTGGACACCGGCTTCCACCGCTTCTGGAGAAAGAACAACGACAAGTACTTCAACTACTATCCCGGCATGGGCCCCACCGTCGCCAAGTGGCTGCTTTCCAAGAAGATCAAGGGCATATCCGGCACCTGGGGCGCTACCGACGCTCCCCTGTGGCACTATCCTCTCAAGGAGCAGATGCCCTGGCTCGACACCAACTATAAGCTCGCCACCGGCCACGACGCCGCCGAGAAATATCCCGACTACGAGCCCTGCCACAGACTGTTCACTCAGCACGGCGTATGCACCGTCGAGAACGCCGGCGGCGACATCGACGAGGTCAAGGGCCGCAGAATGATCATTGCCGCTTTCCCGTTCCGCTGCGAGATGGCCGACGGCGGCTTCGTCCGTCTGGTCGCCTGGGAGGAAGGCTCCTTCTGATGAAAAGTCCCGGCCCCTTCGGGGCAGAGCGCCCCGGGGGGACCGGAACGGTATGCTTCCGGAGCCGCGGGCGGAGCGCAGGCTTTGCCCCGGCGGAGAGAATTTCCGTGAAAGGGATGTCATAATACTGTGAAAACTCTGCAGGACATAAAAAAAATAGCCGTCCTCGGCGCGGGCACCATGGGCCCCGGCATTGCCCAGACCTTCGCGATGGGCGGATATCAGGTCACCATGTGGACCCGCAGCGAGGCCACCCGCGAAAAGGCAAAGGCGAGCCTTTACACCAGCCTTAAGACCTTTGCCGACGAGGGCGAGATCAAAGCCGATCAGGTGGACGAAATATACTCGCGCATTCATTTCGAGGCCACCGTGGAGCAGGCGATCAAGGGCGCGGACTTCATAATGGAGACCATAGTGGAAAAGAAAGAGGCCAAGGAAGAGCTGTACCGGGAGCTGGCCGGGATCGTGGGGAGCGACGTGATCATCGCCTCCAACACCTCCGCGCTGAACATCTTTGAGGTAGTGCCCGAAAAGCTGCTTGCCCAGCAGATAATCTGCCACTGGTACGCTCCGCCCCAGCTCATCCCCCTGGTAGAGGTGGTAAAGAGCGAGCAGGCTCCTCAGGAATACGCCGATATCGCCGTGGAGATGCTCAAAAAGTGCGGCAAGACCGCCGTGCTCATGAAGAAATTCATCCGCGGATATATCGTCAACCGTCTGCAGCAGTGCCTCAACCGCGAGGTGTTCTACCTCATGGACAACGGCTACTGCGACGCCGAGGCCATTGACCTTGCCGCCAAGGCCTCGTTCATTCCCCGCGCGGTCGTGCTCGGCCTTCTCAAGCGCGCGGACTTCGGCGGCCTCGACATGACCGCCAACAACTATAAAAACCACAGCTACACCATGCCGGAGCACGGCGACGAGATGCCCGCGACCCTGGCGAAGCTGGTGGAGGAAGGAAACCTCGGCATAAAGACCGGCAAGGGCTTTTACGATTACGAGGGCGTGGATATCGAGGCCCTCAAGACCAAACGCGACAAGCAGCTGTTTGAGGTATTCCGTCTGGCAAAGAAATTCATGGACGACCCCGTGTGATCGTTTCAAAGGAAAGGAAATGATAAAATGTCCAAGAGCAACAAGATAATCATTCAGGCGTGCATGTGCGGCGCCGGCACCAAAAAATCCCAGGCTCCCACCGTTCCGTATACTCCCGAGGAGATCGCCCGCCAGGTAGTCGAGGTCGCCAAGGCCGGAGCCAGCGTGGCTCATATCCACGTCCGCGAGGATAAGGAAGTCAACGGTGAAATGCAGATAGGCTACAAGTCCATGAGCCTTGAAAAGTTCACCGAGACCGTTCAGCTGTGCCGCAAGTACTGCAAAGAGGCCGGCGTAGATATCGTCATCAACCTCACCACCTCCGGCGGCGAGTATGAGGACTACAAGCGCCTGCAGCACCTCAGCGCCCTTAAGCCCGAGATGTGCTCGTTCGACCCCAACACCATCAACTGGGCCAACAGCTACATCTTCGAGAACAGCCCCCGCTTCCTCAACCTGCTGGCTCAGGAAGTGGTGAAGTGCGACGTCAAGCCGGAATTCGAGGTCTTCGATACCGGTCACATCGACAGCGTGATGTATTACGTGAACAAGTGGAACATCCCCCAGCCTCCCCACATCCAGTTCATAATGGGCGTAGGCGGCTCCATGCCCGGCACCGCCGAGAACCTTGCTTTCCTGGTAGGCAAGCTGCCCCAGGGCGCTACCTGGTCCGTATCCGGCATAGGCAAGGCCCATATGCCCATGATGCTCGCCGGCCTCGCGCTGGGCTGCGACGGCCTGCGCGTGGGTCTTGAGGACAACGTCATGTACGGCAAGGACAAGGACGGCAACAAGATCATCGCCACCAACGTCATGCTCGTTGAGCGCGCCGTGAAGCTCGCGCAGCTTGCCGGCCGCGAGATCGCCACCGCCGACGACGCCCGCGCGATACTCGGCATCACCCGCAACTGCCTGCGCGACGAGGGCTGACGGCCTGCCGCGCGCGGATATCGCGCGAAGAACGGCGCGGCCGCCGCGCCATATAAAAAAGAAAGGACTGCATCAAATTGGCTAAGAGTAAAGTCGTCACCGTCGAACAGGCAATGGAAAAATGCTTTGACGGCATGACGGTCCTGCTCCCCGGCTTCGTCAACTGCGGCGTTTCCGAAACGCTCATCGACGGACTCATGGAGAAGGGCATCAAGAACATCAACGTCATTTCCAACAACACCAGCATCAAGGGCCAGGGCATAGGCAGGCTGGTCCACGCCGACCGCATAAAGCACATCACCTGCTCCCACATCGGCAACAACACCGAGACCGTGGAAAAGGTCGTGGCGGGCGAGATCAACATCACCTTCGTGCCCCAGGGCTCTCTGTGCGAGAAGACCCGTGCCGGCGGCGCCGGCATAGGCGGCATCCTGACTCCCACCGGCGTGGGCACTCCCATGCAGGACGGCAAGCAGCTGCTTGAGTGGGACGACGAGGCCGGCGAATACAAGTTCGTAAAGGCCGAGGATCCCATCAAGGGCAAGCGCTTCATCCTGGAGCTCCCGCTCCACGGCGACGTGTGCTTCATCCACGCCTGGAAAGCGGACAAGATGGGCAACGTCGTTTACCACCGCACCGCCCGCAACTTCAACGAGCCCTTTGCCACCGCAGCCGACTGGGTCATCTGCGAGGCGGAAGAGATAGTCGAGGTAGGCGAGCTCGATCCCGACATGATCAATACCCCCGGCGCGCTGGTGGATATGGTCGTGCAGGCCAGGAAAGTGGAGGGTTAAGGATATGGATGCGAAACAATTCATAGCTAAGCGTACCGCCAAGTTCTTCAAGGACGGCGATCTTGTAAACCTCGGCATAGGCATGCCCACCATGTGCATGGCCTACATCGATCCCGACATCGACGTATGGTTCCAGTCCGAGAACGGCATCATCGGCATGACCGGCACGCCCAAAGAGGGCGAGCCCATCGACCTTGACGTCGTCGACGCCGGCGGAGCCCCCAGCGGGATGCGTCCCGGCAGCTGCTGCTTCAGCTCCTTCACCTCCTTCGGCTACATCCGCGGCGGACACGTGGACTATACCGTCCTCGGAGCCTACGAGGTAGACCAGAACGGAAACCTGGCCAACTGGATGATCCCCGGCAAGGCCGCCGCCGGAATGGGCGGAGCCATGGACCTGGTGACCGGAGCCAAGTGCACCATCGTTATGACCGTACACTGCGACAAGACCGGCAAGTCCAAGATAGTCCGCAAGACCAACCTGCCTCTGACGGGCGTGGGCGTGGTGGACTACGTGGTCACGGAAAAGTGCGTTTTCCACTTCACCAAAGAAGGCATGGTCCTTGAAGAGCTGGCTCCCGGCGAGACCGTGGAGAGCATCAAGGCCATCACCGACTGCGACATCATCGTGCCCGCAGCCGTAAAATCCATGGAAGACTGATCAGTCCGGTCCCTGAGACGATCATACCAAGGGAGGTATACGGATCTTGTCCATTCAACTTATCATCATCATCGTCTACTTTATTCTGACGGTGCTCATAGGCGTCCTTTCCGGACGCAAGACCAAGAGCGCGGCGGCCTTCACCGGCGTTGCTCTGACGACCTTCGCGATAGTCTGCGCCTCCACCGGCGAGTGGCTGGGCGGCACGGCGACCACCGGCGTTTCGGAATACGGCTTCCGTTACGGCCTTTCCGGCTGGTGGTACACCATAGCGAACGGTATCGGCGTCCTCTTCCTGGGACTGCTGTTCGCCAAGCTCTTCCGCTCCCTGGAGACCGGCACGGTCCCCGGCATAATCGAAAAGTTCTTCGGCGTGAAGGCCAGGACCGTCAGCTGCGTGATCCTCACCATCGTCATGCTGGCTGTCGGCCTGAGCCAGATGATAGCTGCCGGTAAGCTGGGCGAGAGCCTGCTGGGCATCCCGTTCTGGATATCCGCCATCGCCTTCGCCGTCATCTTCATCGTATATACGCTGGCCGGCGGCATGAACGCCGTGGCGTCTACGAACGTGATGCACCTCATCGTGATGTATGCGGGCGTCATCGTAGCCATGGTCATCGCCGTCAGCCGCGCCGGCGGCGTGGACGCCTTCAAAAGCGGCATCAGCAGCCTGCAGGCCGACAACGGCGGCAGCTTCTGGAACATGTTCACCATCGGCGGCAGCAAGGTTTCCAGCTGGATCATCGCGTCCCTGCTGGGCGCCTGCACGGCTCAGGCCGGCCTGCAGCCCGTGCTGAGCTCCAAAAACGCCAAGCAGGCCCGCAAGGCCTGCATCATCACCGCCTTCGTGGCGGCTCCCTTCGGCTTCTTTACCGCCACCCTCGGCATGGCCGCCCGCGTTATGTATGAAAACGGCGACCTGCTCCAGGGCATGGGCGTTGCCGAGGCCGGCAAGAGCGCGCTGCCCGAGCTGATGATGCGCGGCATGAACCCCGTGGCCGGCGGCCTCGTGCTTGCCGCGATCCTGGCCGCGGTGCTCAGCACCGTCAGCCCCATCATCCTTGCCTCCGGCACGATGATCACCCGTGACGTTTATCAGCGCGTGCTTCATCCCGAGGCCAGCGACGAGCAGGTCCTGAGGATGGGCCGCATCACCACCGCGATCTCCGGCGTGATCTGCTGCGTCGGCGCCATCTTCCTGTGGAAGGCCTCCACCGTGCTCGAGCTCGTTTACGCGGCGTACTCTCTCCGCGGCGCGCTCTTCATCGTGGTGCTCTTCGGCATCTATTGGAAGAGGTCCAGCGGCAAGGGCGCCATCTGCGCCATGATCCTCACCGCCCTCGTTGCGGTGGGCTGGGTCGCCGCAAAGCTGATAGCCGGCAGCTATCCCATCACGATAGGCTCCTTCGCCGTCAGCGAGACCTATGCCGCCGTGGTGGTCGCCGCCGTCTGCACGCTCATATTCAGCCTGATCTTCAAGCCCACCGAGATAGAGAAGGCCGAGCGCGAGCAGACCAAGAAGCTCCTCAAAGAGGCCATGGCGAAAGCCTGAGATACCCTTATCGGAAATACGACGGACGCGCTGCGGCATGCGGCGCGTCCGTCTGCTTAAAAAACAGGGGAAGGGGAAAACGATGTCGGTACCGGTGATATTCGACCTGGACGGTACTCTTTGGGACGCCACCGGAGCGGTGTACAGGCTGTGGAACGAGGTGTTCGCGGAGCGTTCCGAAACCGTCGGAGTGAGACTGAAGCAGTCGGATATGTTCGTCTTCATGGGCAGAACGATCCGGGAAATAGGCGAAATGCTCTTTCCGGACATGGAGCCCGCCCTGCGCGGGGCGATAATGCGCGAGTGCTCCGGCAGGGAGAACGCTTTCCTCCGCGAGCACGGAGGCCGTCTGTACGGCGGTCTGCGCGGGACTCTCGAAAGTCTTGCGGAAGAAAGAAGGCTGTATATCGTCAGCAACTGTCAGGAAGGATATATCGAGGCCTTCCTGCACGCTCACCGGCTTGAAGCTTTCTTCCGGGACAGTGAGTCGTCCGGAAGAACCGGAAAGAGCAAGGGAGAGAACGTAAGACTGCTCATGGAGAGAAACGGCGAAGCGGACGCGGTCTACGTGGGCGATACCGCGATGGACGAGCGGGCCGCGAGGCTCGCGGGCATTCCCTTTGTTTTCGCGGCTTACGGCTTCGGAAAGGCGGAGGCGCCCGACGCGGTGATAGAGGAAATAAGCGAGCTGCCCCGCGCGCTTGCGGAACTGGGGAAATAACGCGGAGTCGGCGGAAAGCCCGCGCCGGGACGGCTTTTCACGCCGGCGGACGCATCACAGCAGCGTCTCGCTTATTATATATCTCGGCCTTTTTTTCGTTTCCATATAGATCTTGCCGACGTACTCGCCGACCACGCCGATCATCAGCAGCTGCAGTCCGCCCAGCGCCCATATCGACACGCCGAGGCTTGTCCAGCCGCTTACGGTTTTTCCGCATAGATGACGGATAAGACAGTAAACAAGAATAACGATGCTCACGGCGAAGGCCGCGCCTCCGAGCGCCAGCGCGGCGCGAAGGGGGCGCACGGAGAAGGAGCTTATGCCGTCGAAGGCAAAGGAGAGCATCTTTTTCAGCGGATATTTCGACCTGCCGGCAAAGCGCGCTGCGCGTTCGTATTCCACGCTCGCGGTCCTGAAGCCGAGCTGCGGCGCGATGCCGCGCAGAAAAAGATTGACCTCCTCATATTCCGCGAGGGCGTCCAGCGCGCGGCGGCTCATAAGGCGGTAGTCGGCGTGATTGAACACTATCTCCGCGCCCATGAACCTCATGAGCCTGTAAAAGCTCTCGGCGCTGAAGCGCTTGAAAAAGCCGTCGCTTTCACGCGACGAGCGTACGCCGTATACGATATCGCAGCCGTTTTCGTACTGCTCCAAAAAAGCCCTTATCGCTTCGGGATCGTCCTGCAGGTCGGCGTCCATGGATATGGCGGCGTCGGCGTGGGCGCGGGCGAGCATGAGCCCGGCGAGCAGGGCGTTCTGATGGCCGCGGTTGCGCGACAGGCACAGCCCGGCAAAGAGCGGCTCGCTTTCATGCAGCGAGCGTATCAGCTCCCAGGTCGAGTCCGTCGAGCCGTCGTTGACGAAGCATACGCGGCTGTCCGCGCTTATGCGGTTTTCGCGCATAAGCTCTTTCATGAGTCCCGACAGCCGTGAAGCGGTCTCCGGCAGCACGTCTTCCTCGTTATAGCAGGGGACGACTATCCATAAAGTAAGCAATGTTATTCACCGCCCTTCACCCGTATTATCCGCGGCGCGGGCCGGGATATCCGCATCCCGCACCGAGAGTATATCATCCGGCGCGGGGAAAGACAATATGGTTTCCGGCAGCCCGGACGGGGCTCCTCACCGGGGAATGTGCGCCGGAGGCTCGGAAATGTTTGCACGTTTACATCTTGATTAAGCGGGGAAAGCATGATAAAGTAATGCCATGAAAACGGTATCGGAAATTATCGGAAAGATAGCGAATGAACTGTTATTTTTCTCTTTTGACCGCGCCGACGTTTTGAGAGTCAGACCGCGGTCATTCTCCTGGCGGATATTCTGCTGTTTCTGCTGGTCGGCAGGCGCGGTATGGATCCGGATACGTACGGATGGACTCTTTCCAATATGATCATTTTTTCCAGCATCGGAGCCCTGGTCGGCCATTTTATCAATAAGGACAGGTTCGAACGCTGCATTTTCGCGGAGTCGGCCGTGCGGTATGCCGAGTCCAGCGCCGAGCTGGCCGAGCTGCAGACCAGGTACGCCTATTACGATCATATGACGGAGCTGCGCAACAGGCGCTCTTATGCCGAGAAGCTCGACGAGCTGGCGAAGGACCTGCCTCCGGACTGCTGCGTGATCATGGCGGACGTCAACGGCCTGAAGATGACGAACGATACCTTCGGCCATGAAGCGGGCGACGAGCTGATCATAGGCTCGGCGGAATGCCTGAGGCAGAGCTTTATAGACAACGATCAGATCTACCGTATCGGCGGAGACGAATTCTGCGTCATCGTGAACGGCTCCGAAAAGCAGGTCACGGAGTGCCTGAAGCAAATGGAGGAGATCGGCAGCCGGTGGAAGGGCGAGTACGTTGACGGCGTCTCATTATCCTACGGCTTCGCGTCAGCCGAAGAGTTTGACGATATCGACCGGATGCTGAAGGCGGCGGACAAGAGGATGTACGCGTTCAAAAACAATTATTATATGAAACGGCAGAAATAGACATTTGCGGAAGTCCTTTCGCCGGCAAAGTCGAAGGACTTTGCCGGCGAATTGCATGATCGCCGCAGAGGGGCGGGCGGTCCGGCCGAAATCCAACGAACGCTTGAAAAAATCCAAGTATTCGTTTATTGACCGCGGGAGACGGAGGTAGTATTCTTGTTTCGGGGAGGAAGCCATGGAGCTTGGGAACAATATTAAACGCCTGCGCAAGCAGGCCGGCATCACCCAGGATGAGCTTGCGGAGCTTCTGCACGTTACCGGCCAGGCGGTCAGCAGATGGGAGCGCGGGGACGGCTTTCCCGAAATAACGCTGCTCCCGGCGCTTGCCGAGCGCTTTGACGTTACGGTCGACGAGCTCCTGCGCTCGGAACGGCTCTCCGAGGAAGAGCTGCGCGGGCTCTCGGAACGGACGGACGCGCTGGAGCGCGAGGGCAGGACGGAGCAGGCGCTGGCGCTTTTGAGAAAAACGGTCCTGCGCTATCCCCGGGACGAGCAGCTGGGAATGCTGCTTGCCTCCAGGGAGCTGCTCGAGGCGCGCAGGAGCCGCGGCAATGCCGGCAGGCGCAGCGCTGCCCTCATGGCGGCGGAGCAGGAGCTGGAAAAACTGGCCCGCAGCGGCAGCGACGCCGTGCGCTGCATGGCGGAAAACATGCTCACCGAGGTCTATTACGGCCTGGGCGACAGGGCAAAGCTCCTTGCGCTTTTGAATAAGCCGAAGCCGGACCACATGGCCTACCTCATTTCCTGCGCCGACGGGAAGGATTTTCTGTACCTTGTTCAAAGGGCGATAAACGACTGCCTCATAGAGCTGTCGGATCTGGTGCAGACCCTTGCCCGGCGCGATGAAGAAAAGACGGAAGCTCTGCTGTGCGCAGCGGAGGGAGCGGCGCGGGAAAGCTGGCCAGACGATGAGGAAAAATACGATATGCTGCGTCGGCTCGACGGGATGCTTGCCCTCGCTTCGGGAGACGGACACATTTCGCAGCTCAGCTGGATAAGACAGCGCTGCGCCGTCCGGATGCTCGAAACCGCGGCGCGCCTCAAAGACGCCGATAAGGCCGCCGAAACGCTCAGCGGGATGTTCGCCCACGTTCTTACCGAGGGAAACGTCGCGGCGGAGCTTGCCGGGGCCG
>JAEEGG010002093.1_pt1 | contig 52332 bp, 54 predicted proteins | sample 9134161 | NCBI WGS metagenome assembly JAEEGG01 (sample SAMN16246543, study PRJNA631951) | gut metagenome | biome: gut microbiome; feature: rumen; material: CR-attached | host: Bos | place: Iran: Karaj | collected 2018-10 | reverse complement strand
CTATGTGCGCACCGTGGAGGAACCTGCCAAGGACAAGCTGCTTGCCAACCGCGAGGACGAGGAGGTGGCCGCCATGCTGCCAAAGGTTGGTGTGGCCGTAGTGCAGGACGAGACGTTCTATGTGGAACCGAAGAAAGAGGAATAGATCTCTGAAAAGCGTCGGATGGTAGGGATGATAGGAAAATTGGTCACTCCGGGTGTGTGCGCAGCCAGGCGCCGGTTCGATTCCGGCTCATCCCTCAAAAAACAATAATATGAAAGTGTATATCGCAGGTAAGGTTTCGGGACTTCCCACCGGGGAGGTCTTCACGAAGTTCGGACAGGCGGAGTACTGGCTGAAGGGATTGGGGCACGAGGTGGTGAACCCGCTTCGCCTCTGTTCCTCTGACTGGACTTGGGAGCGGTGTATGAGGGTGTGCATCCCGGAACTGATGAAGTGCGACGCCATCTGCCTGCTGCACGACTGGGGCGACAGCAGAGGGGCGTGCTGGGAATACCACGATGCCCAGATGCTGGGGATGAAGGTGATGGTATATAAGCCTTCCCGCAAAGCCGGAGATTCCTCCTTGGACCGACGGAATGGCGATGGCACTACACGTCAACGATAAAAATACAATCAGAATTATGGAAAGATTCAAACTGAAACTGAACGGCACCGAGATGAAATCGCTGGCGATGGCGGCGGTGAACATCGGGATTCACGGCTCCGGAGCGAGGTCGCTTCAGGGGTTGATCATCTACGAGACGCTGGAGCGCCTGTGGAGCCGGATGCGCAACATGTACCGTATCGGCAGGGACAACTACACGCTGCAGCTGAACGCCACCGAGACCGACACGGTGATGACTGTCGTGTGCCCGCAGCTGCGCAATGCCGACGACCCGTATATGACAGTGCTGGCGTGCAAAATCGAGGATTCCCTGTTCAACCAGGTGAACAACGAGCTTAATGTCTATAATGCGATGCGGTATGGGAAAGAGTGATATGCGGCTGCTTTACTACATCATGGTGGAGTATTACGACTGCGCCTTTCGGACTTTGAAGACGCGCAGACGGGATGTGGTGGAGAAGAAGATGATGTTTGCGGCGGTGGCGCGGAAATTCGGAGCCAAATACTGGGACATTGCCGACTACATGGGTTGGGTGAGCCACGCCACGGCCATTCATTCGGTTCGTAGGATTGGCGGCTACATTGACGTGTACCCGACATCCCGCCGGGAGTTCCAAGCCATCTGCGAGCGGTTCCAGGAGGAACTGGAGTACCGTGAGAGCGTGGGAATGCTGCTTTACCGGGAATAGGGGCCGCCATGATATGACAGAGCCGCCATGATATGACGGCTGTACTATGAAGTTATGCACATTTTGAAGCAACGTCCGCATTTTGCGGGCGTTTTTTTTATTTTTGCGGGAAAGAAAACAATTATGGCACGAAACCGTCTGAATTACCTGCTGCACTGCAAGAAGGTTGTGGATATCGTAAACCAGCATTATGAGGAAGGATGGACCACCTACGCCGCCGTGTGGCGCAAGTATGTCAACCCCATATATCCGATGAGCTACGCCACCTTCATCAAGATTATCAATATGACCGGGTTGGACCGGCAAATTGAGGAGGCGGAGCGTCAGGCGGCCAGTGAGCACGACCGCAGGCTGGTGACCAACCGCCGCCAGCTGTCGCTGTTTGATTAGGTTACAGGTGCCGGATTTCCGGAACAACAGTCACGGATTGTTCCTCCTTCACTATCACGCTTCCATCCATACCGGTCATCGGTGTGTTGGCAGATGTGTCCGTCACTCGGCAGATGTATTCCTCCACGCTGTCCACGTAGCGTTCGTGGTTGTGGTTAGGGATGGTCTGGGTGCGCATCCAGGCGTTGGTGCAGGGTGCGGCGAAGTTCTGCATAGCGGCCACCACGCTGTCCACAATGTCGAGATATTCCAATGCCTGGTCCTCCTCATCGTCGGGGGTGTAGTCAGCGGTGAGGGCGTGCCATTCGGTGACGATATGGAGGCGGGTGATAAGGTCGGCGTCCTGGACGCGGTTGCCGAGGGTGCGCCACTTCATCGGGAGGAACTCCACGAAGACGGCGGGTGTGAGGAACGGGGTCTCCTGCTCGATGAACTCCACCTGCTGGTTCCAGAGGTCGAAGTGTCTGAAGAGGGGCTCCCCGTCCGCGCCGGGGATGTTTTTGAGCCGCTCCTTGACGGCTAAGTAAAGCTGCTTTTTCATCTTGCGATTTGTTTGAGTTTGCGTTCTATTTCGGATACGATGAGGGCATTGAGTTGCTCGCTCTCGCCCATAAATTGCCGTTTGGGCATGATGAAACCGCTTCCCCTGCCCGCCCGGAGGCCTTCGTTGTGTACGCGCCCGTAGGGCTCTTTGGTAAAGGCCGACGGCGCGGTCCAGACGACCACCTCCCCCTTGGCCACATACTTGACCTCAATCGATCGGGCGAGGTCGCCGGTATCGCCGGCGAGGATCTTACGGGTAGTGCGAGCCTGATGATGCTTGGAAGCTGACTTGTAGGCTTTGGTACCAGGAGTGCGGCGTTTCACCTCTTGCCACTTCACCCGTCCCCAGCCCTCGTTCTGGAAGTTCTTTTTGAAATAGCTGACAGCGGTCTTGCCTGCGATGGTCGGGCCGTACTTGTCAAAGAGGTCTTTGAACTCGTTCTGGAGACGGTCTATCTCTTTTTTGAATTGTTCGGGAGTCATCTTTTTTTTAGCTGATTTCAGCCGCAAAAATAACAAAAGCCCGCGAAGAGGCGGGCTAATACTATATAATGTTAATAAATTTTTGCGATTTGGCTATCTGCCAACATTTAGCTGCAGATAATTACCAACTCCTTTTTGATTTTCGATGATTTTAACACAATTAGTGACATCCATTGTCACTATTGATGCATGAAATACAGATAAAACTCTATCTTGAAGTTCTTGATCGGATTCTAATTCAACTATTTTGAGTCCTTGCTTTTTGGCAATAGTATAAGGAATAGGTCTTCCATGAGTCAAATGATTGTCGGCTGTCCCCAGCCACATCGCAATTTGCTCAGATTTTGTCTCTTTATCTGGATCGTCCTTGAACATATAAGATTTCAACCAAAGGGAGACTTTGTCAATGGAAAGTTGAATGGTGTTATCACATATATTCAAGATACCATGCGGAAGATTCTTTAATTTGTTAACCCAAATAGGGGCGACACTTGGATTTGCAATAATTTCCTGTTTGGCTTTTTCAAATTCGCTTATGATTGATTGTGCAGGGGCAGTGAAATAACCTGTGGGAGTTGGAAAAGTTATTTGAGGGTCAATAGGACCAATGGCAGAATGTTTACCCATTACTATTTCATCGCATGCACAGGCTATCATCGTAGCAGCAGACATTGCACTATGCGGTATTATGGCTCGTATGTGACTATATTTTGATCTTAAATAATTGACCAATTGTTCTGCTGCCTCTGCGGATCCGCCAGGACTATGGATGATTAGATCCAATTTGTCATTCTTCAAACCATGAACAGCAGACATAAAACCCTGAACATCATCATTCATGACAGAAATAAAAGAGCTGGGTATATTTGTCATTTTACCTGTCGCATAGGCGGTAACATACAGGATAGTGTCTCTTTTAGTATAGTCAGATAATCTTTTGATGTATTTCCGTCTTATACTATCTTGAGCAGCTCCTTTGGCGTTAAGAATTTCTTCTCGAATTTTATTACTAGTTGGCATAAAAAGCTCCTTTACAGTTAACTGTTAGTGTGTACTCTGGAATATGTTCTTCTCCATCTTCTTCATATTCCATAGTCGATTTTTCCAATTGAGAAAAATACTCCTCACCAAATTCTCTTTCGGCAAGGTCTATCAACTCTTGTTTTTGTTCTTCTAATGAATTGTTATTTTTCATCACGTTTGTTCTATTATTGAACTTGCGCTGCAAAAATACAATTTTTTTTCATCACCATTTGTTGTATATTGAAATTTTTGTATTTTTGCAGCGTAGAAACGGTTTAAACTTGTGTCGGGGCGTATTTGCTGGACTTTGTTTAAATCGTTTCTATATTTTCAGGGAGATTCTTTGTGATCGCATAGATATACATTATTTGTGTTTCTCGCCACCTCCCAAGGTGAATATAGACGGTTTCGCCATTTGGTAGCTTAGTCTCAAAATAATAGAAGTAATCGGTTGCATTTTTTAGTTTTAGTGTCTTTTTAGCCGTATTATGCGTTGTATCTGATTCTTTTCTTCCAACACATTCGGAAGATTCGACAATCTTAGGCAATTGCTCTATGATAGCATTTTTTAACCAGAATAGCTTTTGGTTTCCAAACAAAGAATCAACATAGTGATTGAGTTGTTTCATATTGTATTCAACGACCTTTTCTTCAGCTCCAATCCAGCATTTACCTTGTTTATTCGCAATTGAATTGGCTGCCATATCCAAGGTTGTCTTTTTATTGCTGTTCTCACAAACTTTTTCAACTTCATCTCTTTCCCGTCGATTTCTCCCCGCTTGTTTGAAGTACGTGCATTCCTTGGTGAAAATCTCGCCGGTCTCTGCGGGGTTGCCTTCGAGGCCTCTGGCGCAGACAGTGGCGGGACGTTCTATAGCTGCTGGTTCGTCGGTCTCCTCCCAGTCGCACTTGCAGTTCCAGAGGTTGCCCGGCTGGTTCTCCTGCCAGAAGGGGTCGGTCTTGGGCAGCACCAGCCCATAGAACACAATGTGTTCCTCCCTGGGGTTCGCGCTGCGCGAGGGCAGCCATTTCAGGTTCGGGTATAGCTCATTGGCGATGGGGGCGGAGGTGAAGTCGGTCCACTGCTTCGCGGTACGGGCACGGGCGGTGGCGGTGTTGTACTCCGCCGCCTGGTAGCGGTTGAAGGTGTTGAGCACCGCCTTGGCCACCTTCCGGTATTCGTCATCGTCGGTCCATTTCTCACGCTGCTTTTTCAGCTGTTCGGTGAGGTGGTAGGCCTTGTATGCGGCAAAGCGGCTCACATTGCTCTGCAGCTGTGCCTGCAGGTCGAAGTATTTGTCACCGTAGTCGTCTGAGCGGAACACACTGCTCACGGCCTTGCGCAGGTTGTCGGAGTAGGCTTGATAGACATCCGGGTGGATGGTGCCGACCTTGCCCTCCGTCACATCCCGGATCACCTTCTCGTACAATTCCCGCTTGGAGAGGTTGTAGAGCGTGGGAAAGGAGAGCAGCGCGTCGATGGCCTCGGCGGTGCTGCCGTGGAAGTAAAGGTTGTCAAGTTCTGCCAGGGCGTTGCGGACGGACAGGTCGCGGCCTGTCCTCAGAAGAAAAAACTCTTCAGCCGGTTGAGCAGGTTGTTGGATCCGCGCCTTGGTCTGCCGGTTTCATCCTCCTTCAACGGGTTTTGCAACGGTGTTTCAAAGGGGGTGAAACTGTGTGCCATGCGCAGCTCCTCCTTCAGCTCCTCGTAGTTGTCGGGCTTGGGGATGTCGAACTCCTCGTAGATGTAGTCGTCATCGATGGGCAGTTTGTCGCTGATGGAGTTGATGACATTCCATTTCACCTGCAGCTCGTACCAGTCCTTGTCTGGCGACTGGTACCAGATCACGCCGCCGGTGACGTTGACACCGAAGCGTTTGAGGATGCTGCGGAAGCGGGTGTTGAGCACGGCGAGCAGGAAACGCTGGTCGCTGTCGGTTTTGGCCTCCTCCACCTCTTTGTGAACATCGCCCAGTGAGCGTGCGCCACGGTCGCCCTGCTCGGTGGTGAGGGTGTTGCCGAGGATGATCTTGGAGATGGAGGCATCGCAGGCCTGGATGAGGCGGTCATACACCTCGTTGCTGCCGGTGCTGCCGCCGGTCTCATGGATCTTCAGTTCGGTGCTGCGCGGGTGGATGCTGTAGCCGGAACTGCCCCACTCCTGAAGCCCCTGCTCCAGCTTGGCGCGGGTGGCCTCGTCGTAGTCGTCGTAGATCAGCTCGCGGAAAGGCATCCCGAACATCTCGGCGAACTGGCTCCAGTCGCCGAAGCCGCCGCGCTTGTAAATGACATACTGCGCCGCCTTTACGAACAGCCCTTTGTCGGTTGGGTCGCCCGCCCAAAGCATGTAGTTGGCCAACGGCTGCTCCCTGTACAGCCAATCTTTCGACACTAATGACTGCTGGCGGCTCACGCACTCGAAGCCCTCCTCCGGATGCACGTGTTTGCGGGGTATGAGGTCGTAGTCGATTTTGTAGGTCTCCTCATCCTCATCGTAATACACATTGTTCACCTGGATGAGCGTATAGCCCCAGGCGATGCTGTCGTGAAGGTCGCGGATGAGCAGCCGCATATCGGGCGAGTTGAGCAGGGAGGTGATCTCCTCATCCTCCACGCCGTCGCGCACGAACACCAGTTCCTTGTTGAGCACCGCATCGCGGCGCTTGCCCCAGGTGGCCTCAATCTGCCCGTCGAGCAGGATGTCATCGTAGAGGTCGTAGAGGTACGTGCGGTTCGGGTTGGTGATGTTCTCGAACGCCCGGATGGCGTTCTTCCAGTTCTCAATGTCCTGTGTGTTGTGCGGGGCGTTGTGGATCTGGATGTTCTGCACTATGATGTTGTCGGGGGTCTTCCCCTGTTTTCTCTTTACAGCCATGGGTCAGTATTGGTTTTTGCGTTTACGGTTGCCTCCAAAGGAGACGTAGGAGGAAGTGCCGGTGGGTCCGGTGAGGCGGGTCAGCCCATCGATTGAGGCCCGCTCGGCTTGCACCTCCTTGAGGTAGCGGATAGCATTGTCGTAGGCCTTGACGCGGCTTTCGGGCATCGACACGGGGCTGGCGATGCAGAAGCAGTTGTAGAGGGCGATGTCCCTCACGAGCTTCACCACCATGGGCAGGCGGCCTCTGCCTGTCTTGGCGAATTCGGCGCGGATGTCGTAACGGGCGGTGAGATAGCTCTCCACTTCGGCCTGCGCCTCGACGATAGCCTGGTTCATATTTTCAACATTGCGGGCCACCACGGCGATATGTTCGCCGCGTGCGCCTCTTTCGAGGTCTTCGGGTTGCAGGTACATATCGCTAATCGTTTTTGGGTTTTGTGTAATAGAGGCACACCTGGGTCAGCTCCACGCTGTCCTTAAGCCTTTTGTGCAGGATTCCCTGTCTTATAAGCAGGTTGATACGAAAGCGGTCGTACACCCTGATCTTTCCGAACACTTGTATAACATAGTGGCGTTTGCCGGTTAACTTTTGCATCCTGTCTGCATGACGGATGGCGTTGCGTACCTGAAGATACCTGATAAGTCGTTTGCATAATTCAATCATTTTTTTGGTGAAACATTTAAGGTTAAACACGTCGTTTATTGCGTGGGCGCCTGCCCATAGTCAGCATTTCCCCTGACCGCTCCAGGGCCTTCTGCCCGGCGACAAACACGCCGCCCTCCACACTGTCGGGTCCGTCGGCGGGAGCCTTGAGCTGCGGGCTCACCAGCAGGAACTGTTCTGCCAGCCGCTCCATATGTGGGTTGCCCCGCTTTGCCTCATTAAGTACAAGGCGGCATTCCCGGTTGAGTGGTTCCAAATTGCCCTCTATGCGGTCGTATTTGTCCGGTTTGCTGCGGGTGTCGGGCACCATATTCAGATAGTAGCCCTTCTCCTTCGCCTTGGCCGCGAACAGGGGTTTGAAGACCTGCTCGTAGAAAGGATCCTGAAGGGTGTTGTTCTCCACGTAGTTGTAGAGCTGCGCGGAGGTGCTGCCGAAACCCTCGTTGATGTCGTAGAACCAGTCCACGAACTCGGCGTTGGTGGCGTGGTCGAGGCGGCAGTCCAGAATGTAATAGATGCCGTCGAGCAGTCCCACGGCACTGATTGCCTTCATGGATCCGGCCTTGTTCTTGGAGTTGGATGGCGAGGGGTCTCCGTAGATGATGATGTACCGGAAACGGTTGGTCTTGGGGACCTTGCCCCACGTGAGCTCCTTGAACACGTCGCCTTCCGACAGCGGGTTGTTGTAGTATTCCTGCTGGGCGGCGCGGGTGCTGATTTTGGAGAGGATGAAGTCAATATCCTCCTCGCTGTTCTTGCTCCAGGACGATTTTCCGTTTTTGTCGCGGATGTTCACAATGTCGAACTTGTCGGCAGCCTTGCCGGCGCGGGCGATGCAGCAGTCTTTGGCGATGACGTTTCCGTTGAACAGGATGCGGGCGTCGCCGGACACGGAGATGGTGGGGATGAGTGCCTGCTCGATCCAGTCCCATTTCTGTTTGATACGGTCAGGATTGCGGCACTCCTCGTCAGTGTCTATATCGTCGATGAGGATGAAGTCGGGGCGGGCGGCCTCGTTGCGGGTGCCACGGGGAGACTGCCCCGCACCCAAGGCTCTGAACGAGCAGCCGCACTTGGCGACGAACTCGCCGTCCTCCCAGTGCCCTTCCACCTTCTGCTCTCCGTAGTCGTTGATGATGCGCAGGTTCTTCTCCAGCTGCATCCTGAACGGCAGCATGAGGCGGCAGGCGTTGTCGTAGCTGTTGGACACCAGCAGGAAGTTACGGATCTTGCCAGTGAGGGCCAAGTAGAGCACCTCGAACATGGAACGCGCCGACTTGGCCAGCTCGCGGCTCCACGCCCGAACTTCGTACCAGCGGCGGTGCGCGAACAGGCGTCTGGTGGCCGCGATGTGGAACGGTGCGGGTTCGGCGGTGCAGTATTTCGGGAAATAGTATTTGAACCACTCTTCCGGATTGGCCTCCAGATGCGCGATGCGTTTCTGCCGCTCTATCTCGCTTTCGGAGCTGTCAACCTCCACGTCGGAGATGAACTGGCTGTAGTATTCCTCCCATTCCTTGAGCAGCTGCTTGTCCGTGGGTTTGCGTATCTTGGCCATATCAGAGACAGGATTTGATGTAGGCGTTGAATAGGCGGGCGACCTCCTTGCTGGTGTCGAACCCGGAGGTCTTGCGCACGAAGGAGAGGAACTCCTTGCCGGTGGCCATCTTCTCGGCAATGTTGGTTTCGGTTTCCAGGTTCTTGATGGCAGTGGTGATCTTGAGTATGGCATCAGCATCTTTGGATCCGGCGAAGTTCTCACCCTCCCCGCGTCCCTCGATAGCGTCGTTGAGGCGCTTGAGCTGCCCGTAGAGCCGTGCGAGCTGCACATCCTTGCCTACCAGCAGCGAGGTCTGCAGCTCTTCCCACTTGCCATCTTTCACCCATTTGCATATCGTCACTTTGCTTACTCCCACCCGCTCTGCAATCTCGGCTTGGGTTATACTTGAATCGTTCAAGTATAACTGGCGGGCGTAGTCTTTTTTCTGTTCTCTTGTCAGTTCTGCCATAAATCCATCTTAAAAATTCACGGCAAAAATAGCGTGTAAACACAATGGAAGTTGTGAATGTCGCTAAGGCGTATATGGCTATATTATTGATAGATACAAAATAAAAATATGTCGCGGGAGGACTGTATTTTTGCCGCTGATTTTGAAAATAAGGAATGGCAAAGCAGAGCAAAACAGCAAAAAAGAATGAGGGTTACGAGATGTATCTTTACGGCATCATCGGACGGGGATTGGACATCGACACCAACGAGCTGATTGCCGCCATCGAGGCGAAACGGAAGGAGGGTGTGCGCTCGTTCACGTTCTATGTAAACAGCGACGGCGGGGAGGTAGCCCAGGGCAGTGCCCTGTTCAACTACCTGGACCGCACGGACGTGGACATCACCTGGGTGGTGGACGGCATCGCGGCCTCGATGATGGCTGTGCTGATCACCAACCCGAAACACCGGGTGAAGGCCGCCCGCCACGCCAAGTTCATGTACCACCGCGTGAGCGGCTACGTGTACGGCAACAGCGACGAAACCCGTGCTGCCGCCGATATGATGGACAGCTTCGAAAAGACGCTCATCGAGATGATAGCTCTCCGCACTTGTAAGAGTGCCGAAGATATCCGCAATCTCTATTTCGACGGCGTGGACCACTGGCTGAGCGCAGAGGAGGCAGTGCAGGCCGGACTATGCGACGAGATTGTGAACACCAATATGAATATAAAGGAGTTGGAGACCGTTACGGATGCCCGCAGCGCCTTCAATTACTACAATAACCAAATTATTAACTTAAAACAGCAAAAGATGGATGAAAAAGCATTTGCCGCCGCACTGAACATCAGCGAGACCTCCACGGAGGCCGAAATGCTGGAGAGTGTGCGCGGTGTGGTGAATGAGAGAGCCACCCTCCGCCAGCAGCTGCAAGCCGAAATGGAGAAGGTTTCCAACCTGGAGAACCGCCTTCAGGAGTTTGAGCGCGGCAAGGTGAAGAATCTCATCGACGCCGCCGTTGCCGACAAACGCATCGGCGAGGACGACCGCGAGGCCTACACCCGCCTGGCCGAGCAGGACTACGAGAACACCGAGAAGATCCTGAACAGGATGAAGCCGGTGACGCGCGTGAAGGACAGCCTGGAGACAGGCAAGACCCCCAAAGAGGAGGACGGCTGGGACTGGGACAAGTTCCACCGCTCCGGCAAGTTGGAAAACCTCAAAAAGAACAACCCGGGCCGCTACGCCGAGCTTTACAAGGCAAAATTCGGATGCGACCCCCAAAACTAAACGCTATGTACTTCAGAAAAGAGACCAACGCAAGTTACAACTTTGTGGCGCCCAACATTGAGAAGGACGCCGACAAGAAGGTGGAGGTAGTATTCCCCACCGCAGAGTTTGTGGAACCTACCCTCAGCTCCAACGCCGCAGAGGTGAAAGTGGAGCGCGACACCACCATTGTCGATCTTGGCACGCTTGAGGCGGCGGCCACCCTGACACTCACCCCCAGCGCCAGCCTGAATATCGGTGCAAAGGTAGTGGTGAAGGCTGCCAGCGACGGTACCGCCCGCGCCGTTACCGTGAAGCGGGATGCCACCACCACGGTGGACACCATCAGCGGCACCGCCAACACCGCCAAGGCGAAACAGTATATGTGGACAGGTTCCGCATGGATTGCTATCAGTTAACAACCAAAACCGAAAGAAATGAAAAAAGGATTGAGATTCATTATGAGTTTGTGCATGGCGCTTATGGTGTCATGTGTTGTGGGGGCGGCCACCGCTCCCGCTATCGGCGCAGCCACCTTCGTGGCCGCCAACCTGGTGCATGTTCCCGCCGGTTCCCTGGGAATGGCCGTCACTCCGGAAATCTGGACTGACTATATCATCGGGAACCTTTTCAAGACCAACGAATTCCTCCTGCACTCCGTCGATGAGTCGCAGTATGTGATCGGGGGAACGGTGGTGCATATCCCGCAGGCGGGTTCGCCCAGCGGTGTGAAACGCAACAGAACCTCGCTTCCGGCCACCATCACGCGCAGAAAGGACGTGGACGTCACTTACGCTTTGGACGAGTTCACCACCGACCCGCGCTTTATCCCGTATGCCGACAAGGTGGAGTTGAGCTATGACAAGATGGACAGCTGCATGACCGAGGATATGACATACCTGCATCAGCTGACTGCCGAATCTATGCTCTACAATTGGCGTCCGACCTTCTTCATCAAGGCCACCGGCACCAAGAGCGCCAACAACACCATCCACGGCTCCAATTTGAGAACCGGTGTGACGGTGCAGGATTTCGCCAAGGCCAAGGTTATCTTCAATAAGTGGGGCATTCCCAAGGAAAACAGATATGTGATTCTGAATACCGAGATGTATGAGCAGCTCTGCTCCGACATCCGCAACTCGCAGAACGAGAACCTTAGTGCGATCTACGACAATGTGACCGGCGAGCTGCGCAAGCTCGAAGGCTTCACCATCGAACAACGCGCCACCACCCTGCTCGCTTCCAACTCCACACTGACCGCTGTAACCGGCAACAAGTACTTCAGATGGACCGGCAACGATCTCACCTATACCGTGGAGGACTACGAGGCCATTGAGCACGGCGATAAGAATGAGGGTACGACCGACTGCTGCTACGGCCTGTTCTGGCATCCCAGCTGTGTGGCCCGTGCAATGGGTTCCACCCAGATGTTCGCCAACGAAGGCGATCCCACCTATTACGGAGACATTTACAGCTTCCTGCAGCGCCTGGGCGGCCGTGCCAGAAGAGGTGACGGCAAGGGTGTGTTGGGATTAATCCAGGAATACCACGCAAGCTAACAACAGTTAAACAAGCATATTCATGCCTACACCGAGAGGATTAAGGAATAACAACCCGCTGAACATCCGGCACAGCCGGGACCGCTTCCAGGGCGAAGTGGTCCCGAGCCGTGACGGGGCGTTCAAGCAGTTCAGCAGCATGGCTTACGGCTACCGCGCCGCGTTCGTGACTCTGGCCACCTACCTGGCCCACGGGCGCAACACGGTGGAGAAGATTATCCGCGCGTGGGCGCCTCCCACAGAGAACAACACCGAGGGCTACATCGCCCACGTGGTGCAACGCAGTGGCGTGGGACGCAACAAGGTGCTCACGGCGGAATCCGGCGGCGACTACCGCAAGATAGTGGCCGCCATGAGCCACTGCGAGAACGGCATCCCGGCCAACATGGCCGACGTGGAGGCAGGGTTCCGGATGCAGTTCAAAATTAGAAATTAGCAGTTAGTAGTTATGTGGGAGATGATTGTCACTTCGTTGGGAGGCACGTTCCTGGGTGCGTTCTTCGGCTGGTTCTTCGGCCGGAAACGCCAGAACATCGACACCATCGACGCGGCTGTGGAGACCTGGAAGAAGATCGTGGATTCGCTGCAGGAGCAGATCGACCGCCTGTTGGAGCAGAGAGCCTCCGACGCGGCAAAGATCGAGTCGCTGTCGGAACAGGTGAAGCAGCAGAACGCGCACATCGAGGAACTGAAGGAACAGGTGTCCTCGATGGAGATGAAGGTGAAGAGCGTGAACCGCTTGGAGAAGACTATCGCCCGCTACGAAAAACTGATGGATGCGGCAGGAATCGAATATTAAAACCTGATTAAACGATGCTTAAAAAGTGGATTTGGATAGTATGGGTTGTGCTGGCGGCGGCGGTGGCGGTGGCCACCACGGCGGCGGCCCTCGAGGGGAACCACCGGCGGTCACTTGCCAGACAGGTGAAAGAGCAGTCGGCGGTGATAGACAGCCTCCTGAGGCGCGACCAGCCGCTGTTGGACGTGAAGCTGTATGTAACCGACAAATCCAGGAACACCATCTACGGACGCTACAACAAGGGCTACATCGCCATGCCGCAGGAGCGGCGCTACATCCTCGAGGTCGATAGCGTGAATATGCGAATCAAAAAATGAGAATTATGGCATTGGACAACAAAAACAGCAAACCGGCAAAGACGACTGCGGGAGGCGCGACCTACCCGGTGTTGAAGGACGGAAAGTGGTTCTGCTCTGACGGGCAGTATTTCACGGACGCCTATTTTGCCCGGATGCACGAAAAACAAATCAAAAAACAACAGTTATGAGCAAACCTTTGAACGACATTACATTCCAGAAAACCAACGGCGGCCTTGGTAGATATACAGGCTCTGATGACGTAATCAGTGGTCTGATTTTCGCCGGCATGGGCTTCACGTTCGGCGATGCTGCGGGCAACCTGAAAGGCTTTGATACCGCAGCGGTTGACGATCAGAACGCGGTCACGGCCTTCGCCCGAAAGTTTACCTATCCGGAGCAACTGGAGGACGCGGGCATCGTGTTCACCAAACCCGGCGATGGTTCCGGCAGCAATGGTGCCCTCCAACCCATTGAGAAAGCCAAGAACGTGCTGCACTACCACATCACGGAGTTCTTCCGCATGAACCCGGAGGGCGTGCTATATGTGATGGTCAAGGCAGACAGCACAATTGTTGCCGCCGTTGACATTGCCACGCTGCAGACCTACGCAGGTGGTAACATCCGGCAGGTCGGCGTGTTCAACTCCACACTGCTGACAGTGGCCGACGTGAAGACGCAGTGCAAGGCGTTGGAAGAGGAACACCGTCCACTGAGCGTGGTATTGACCTACAGCTCGGATAATGTAACCCTCGCCAGTTTGAAAACCAACACCAGCTTGGCTGCGGACGGCCAGGGCAATGTCTCGCTGCTAATCGGCTGCGACATGGACGCCGACCTCGTTGATGCTTTGGGCGACTATGCCTATTATGGCTGTATCGGTCTCTGCATCGGTGCCGTCAGCAAGGCCAAGGTGCATGAGAGCATCGCCTGGGTGGGCCAGTTCCCGCTCGGACTGAAAGCCCCCGCCTTGTTCATTGGAAACCTGATCCGCAACGTCTCCACCTCCGACCTGGAGGTGTTGAACGGCAACCGCTACATCTTCCCGGTGATTCACGCGGGCGATGCGGACAACTACTTCAACGACAGCCACACGCTGGATGTCGATTCTTCTGACTATGCCTACATTGAGAACGTGCGCACCATCGACAAGGCGTGCCGTGGCATCCGCAGCAAACTGCTGCCTTGGCTGAACTCACCCCTGCGGGTGGATCCGAGCAGCGGCCATCTGGAGAGCGGCACGGTGTCGTTCCTCGAAACCACCGCCGGCGAGGCGTTGGAGGAGATGGAGAAGGCCGGTGAGATCAGCGGCTACAAGGTGGAGATTGACCCGGAGCAGAACGTGCTGGCCAACGCCGACCTGGAGGTTGTGATCAAGAAGGTCCCCGTGGGCGTGATGCGCAAGGTGACGGTGAAAATCGGCTACACCACCTCTCTGTAATCAAAACCTAAAATCCAATAAATATGAACGGAATCAGATATAATTCGATGATTAACGGAGTGGTCCACTCCTGGAGCTCGGTGCAGGTGATTATGGGCGGCACGCCGGTAACGGGTGTCAACAAAATCAACTACAACAGCAAGCAAACCAAGGAGGCCATTTACGGTGCCGGGCAGAACCCTGTGGGCAAAGGCTACGGCAAGATTGAGAACAGCTGCACCATCGGACTCCTCCGCGAGGAGGTTGAGGCCATGCGCGCCGCCTCCCCTACCGGAAGACTGGCCGACCTCGCGCCCTTCAACATCATTGTGCAGTACCTCCCTGTGAACGGCCAGAAGAAGGTCACGCACCGCATCCTCGGCGCTGAGTTCACCAACGACGGCGGCGAGCTGAACGAGGGTGACACCAGCGACTACAACGAATACGAACTGCTTGTGAGCGACATCCGATACAATTAACCCTATCGTAGAGACGTTGCGCGCAACGTCTCTACATAATTTCCAAAAACCGAAACGATTATGGCAAAAACCGAATTGAAAGGCTTGGCGACGGCGGCCGAAATTGCCGTCTGGAAACGCGAACACGGGGACATCTATCAGGTGACTGTCGATGGTTCCGCGTGCTACCTGAAGAAACCCGACCGCACTACGCTAAAGATGGTGGCGTCGGTGGGCGGCAGCGACCCGGTGCGGGCCAACGAGGTGCTGCTTGAGAACTGCTGGCTTGGCGGCGACGAGAGCGTGAAGACCGACGATGAGAAATTCTTCGGGGTGAGCGCGAAGCTGGCCGAACTGGTGACTGTCAAGGAGGCCGAGTTAAAAAAGCTCTAAAGACCGCCCGTGACAGGGTGAAGCGCGACGGACTTGCGATGGTGGACTGGCAGCTGCGCTACCACTACCACATCGACCCGGACACGCTGACCGACACCCAGTGGGCGGAGGCGGTGGCCGCACTCAACAAAATCCGCAAGGAAGAGGCAGGGAAAAGGGGTTAGGAACGATGAATGAAGGGATTATCTCTCCCAAGGAAGAGGCGAAGGCCGTCTCATTGACTTGACCAGCTTTTTCAAAGCCTTTTGCTTTTTTTTCTCCGCCTTCTTCTGCGCCTGATAGGCGTACCACAATTCAGCGTTCTGCTTCCAGCGCTCCACCGTGGTCTTATCGGCGCGGTAGCGCACCACAGCAGCGGCAAAACATCCGAGAGCGAACGCCAAAGCAAGCAAGATCAATATGATATTTGCGACATTCATCGCTGCAAAGATACAAAAATAATCAATGGCAACCAACAATACAGTAAATTTCACTATCAATCTCAACGGCAACGCCTACAACGGTGTTGTGCAGCTGAGTAATGCGGTGAACCAGACGCTGAACCCTGCCATAAGGGAGTCTGAATCCCTTTTCAAGAAGGTAGGAAACGCCTGTTTTTGGTTGAACAGTATCTTTGACCTGGTAGGCCGCACTGTCGGGCGTGTTGTGGGGAAGCTGTCGGATTTTGAGAAAGCGGGCCGAGCCCAGGCGGAGGCGGAGACGAAGCTGGCGCAGGTGATGCGTAACACAATGGGCGACGACATTGTGCGCCGCTACGGCAACGTTGAAGCGGCGCTGAAACGGGAGCGCGAGGCCGTTGAAAACCTGAATCTGTCATTCAAAGAATTGCCCGGAAAACTGAATATCCCTGTGGGGCTGAAGCCCGAAGTGACCGGCACGGAAAGCATTGCCAAGGCCTTTGACGGCATCCGCGATAAGGCGATGGCCGCCAACCGCAATGTGGATGTGGGCATCCAACTGAAACCCAAAGTAACCGGAGAGAAGGAGGTGGCCAATGCCTTCGACAGCATACGGCACATTCCCGTTCCGAGCGACCGCGAGGTGAGGATAGGCCTTAACATGAGGCCCGAAGTCACCGGTATGAAGGACGTGGCCGAAGCCTTTGACGGCATCCGCGAGAAAGCGATGGCCGCCAGCCGCAGCGTGGATGTGGGTATCCAACTGAAACCCAAAGTGACCGGCGAGAAGGAGGTGGCCAATGCCTTCGACCGCATACGGCACCTGCCTGTTCCAGGCGACCGCGAGGTGAGGATAGGCCTTAACATGAGGCCCGAAGTGACCGGCATGAAGGATATGGCCGAAGCCTTTGACGGCATCCGCGAGAAAGCAATGGCCGCCGGCCGCAGCGTGGATGTAGGCATCCGGTTGAAGCCCGAAGTGACCGGCTTGAGGGACGTGACCGAAGCCTTTGACGGCATCCGCGATAAGGCGATGGCCGCCAACCGCAGCGTGGATGTGGGCATCCAACTGAAACCCAAAGTGACCGGCGAGAAGGAGGTGGCCAACGCCTTCGACCGCATACGGCACCTGCCTGTTCCAGGCGACCGCGAGGTAAGGATAGGCCTTAACATGAGGCCCGAAGTGACCGGCATGAAGGATATGGCCGAAGCCTTTGACGGTATCCGTGAGAAAGCAATGGCCGCCAACCGCACTGTGGACGTGGGCGTAAAGCTGAAGACCACTGTCACGGGCGAGAAGGAGATGCTTAAGACGTTCGACCGTGTGCGCAGCCTTACCGACAAAGCCCCCAAGGGGGTTGACATGGATTTCGACCTGCGGCCTGTGGTCCGGGGTGAGGAAGAGGTGGTGAATGCTATGGACAGAATCCGCAACCTCAGCAAGCCGGTGGATGTGAAGGTTCCCGTGGAAATCCAGCCGACGGTGTTGGGTGCAGACGCCTTCGAGACGGCCATGGAGCGCATCCGCAAACTGACCGCCGACCAGCAGCGCAAGGGCGTGATCGGCGATGAGATTCAGATTGCCGGGGTGCAGGAATTGGCCAAGAATGTGACGCAGCTCTCCACCTTGGAGAAGCTCATCCCGGTGATGAACGACCTGACGGCGCAGCAACAGGGCTACAACGCCACCCAGGAGGGTGCCGTGGGATGGGCCAAGATGCTGGGGAAGGCCATGCAGGGCAACGTGAAGCTGTTGGAGCGCAGCGGCTACCAGTTCAGCGAGGCGCAGGAAAACATCATGAAGACCGGCACGGAGGCGCAGCGTGCGGCCACCCTTGCGGAGGTGCTCTCCCAAAAGGTGGGCGGCGTGAACGAGGCACTTGCCAACACCCCGGAGGGGCGCGTGGTGCAGCTCGGCAACGCCTACGGCGACCTTCAGGAACGCTTGGGCGGGCTGTGGGCCAACCTCAAAGACACGCTCTTCCCCGTGTTCGACGGCCTGATCCAACGCGCCGACGGCCTCATCGATGTGATCGAGGAGAAGATGGGCGCGGTGAAGGAATGGATTCTTGGAGCGGTGGAATGGCTCTCGGGCGTGTGGGACAGCGTGAAGGAACCGGTGATGAACACCGTGTCGAGCCTGTGGGGTTCGCTGAGAACCATTGTGGGCAACATCGTGAACACCATCACGGGCATCGTGCGCAACCACAGCACGGTGATACGCGGCATACTGGGTTTCATCGGCTGGTCGATACGCACTGTGGGCAAGGTGCTGGCATGGCTGTCGGGATTGGTGACGGGGTTTGTGAATTTTGTAAGCAACAACGCGCCGCTGGTTCTGGGTTTTGCCGGTGCGCTTGGCATTCTAACCCTCGCCACCAAGGCACAGGCCATAAAGCAGGTTATTCTGAACGGTGCAACGGCCTTCGGCATAGGTCTCGGAAGCATTCTTGGCAAGGTTATACTGTTTGTAAACGGGGTGATGGCCGCCAACCCGGTGTACTGGATTATTGCCGGTGTTGTTGCCCTGGCAGGTGTAATCACATTCCTCGCTATCAAGGTGAAGGGGTGGGGAAGTTTGTGGGAAGCTGTATGGAACTTTTCCAAGCATTCGTTTCTGGCATTCGTGGAGACCATAAAACTACGATGGACCGCCATGATAAACGGCCTGATGATCGGCCTCGACAAAATCAAGGAGGTGTGGTACAAATTCCGCAAGGCGGTGGGCATCGGTGACGAGAGCGAGAACGATGCGGCGCTGGCTAAGATTGCCCAGGATGTGAAAGCCAGACAGGAGAAAATTGCTGAAGGTGCGGGAAAAGTGCAGGAACACCTGAAGGCTGCCGCCGACTCGTGGAAGGGCGTACATCTTGAATGGGACAAAAAGGTGAAACCCAAGGACGCCGTGGCCAAAATCAAGGCGGATTTGGGCATTACTGACCAGAGCGCGGTGACGAACATTCTGAACGACCAGAGCAGCGGCGACACGGAGCTGAACAGCGAACTGTCGGATGCCTCTACCAAGATTTCGAGCGGCGGCAAAAACATCAAGAATATTAATATCACCATCAACGACGGGCTGGTGCACGGGGTGCAGAACTACTTCAACAGCAGCGATGACAATCCGGACACGGCTTCCGATTTCATGTGGCGGCTGGCCAACGCGCTGCAGCTCGTTGTGAACGACGTAAACTACGACTGATATGGGAGCAATAGTGGTACACATACCGGGACAGAGTGAGCGGCAGGTGCGGTTTGCGGCGGCCAATGTGGCCAACGCGGCGGCGCAGGTCGGGCAAACCCTCGGCATGGGCTATGCCCGGGAGGGCTGGTATCAGGCTGCCTTGGGCACGGATCCCATCGTGTTCGACTATTATACCGACCGGCTGCGCACCGACGGCTCCCAGTACGACAACAATCTGCTTCTGCGCACCGCTGACATGGGCACAGTGATCGAAATCATCGACGCCCGCATTGACGTGACCCACGCCAACACCATCAAGAATACCGCTGTAACGGGTAGGGCGGGTACTGTAAAGGAACTGATTCAGAAGAAAGATTATGCCATATCCGTGAAAGGAAATCTTGTTGGAGAGCGAAACAAGTTCCCTTACGATGCGCTACATAAACTGGAAATCATACTGAACGAGGAAAAGAGTTTCGAGGCCAAGAGCGTGCTGCTGGAGTCGTTCGGTATAGACTGGGTGGTGCTGAAAGAAGCAAAATTCAGCCAGCAAGAGCTAAAATACTTCAACACCCTGCCGTTTACGCTGGAGTTTGACAGCGACTTTACATACAACTTTTTAGTGGATGAGGAATAATGAAAGAATCTCACTTCATACCCGGCCAGTTATTGACGAAGCGGACCTTCAGATCTTCCCAATTGTCCACTATCTGTATGGTGAAATCTGGCCAGTTGTCAACGAACTTCCATTTGCCGCACTCATCTGCCCAGTTATCCACTACCTTGACACTGATGTCCTGCCAGTTTTCCACGACCTTAACTTTGAGATCCGCGCCAGACGATACGATTTTAACCCTGCCATACAGTTTGATGCCCTTGCAGGTGCAATCCTCAAAAGTGGTGTCTGACTTTACCAAAACGCTGTCAGGCTCGGCAGCGTAGAGAAACGAGCCGAACAGAACGATTAAGAACGAGAATATCAAACGTTTCATAATATAGAACTATACGATGCTGACCTTGAAATGCCAGATAGAAATACGCAGCAAAAGTACGAAAAAAACCGTACGGTTTGACTATGCAAACAGCATTGAGGTCAAGACATCGTGCAACAGCTTGACGGACACAGCGGTGCTGAAGCTGCCGCGCAAGATGGGATGGCGCGGGAAGCCGCTGACCGACTTTGTGCGCCGCAACGACAGCATCACCATCCGGGCGGGCTATGCGGAACACGGTCTTGAAACGCTGTTTCAAGGCTATGTGAAGGACGTTGAAAACGGGCGGCCGGTGGAGATCACCTGTGAGAATGAGATGCGCCGTCTGAAGGGGATTACCGTGGAACCGGAGATAATCCCCAATTTCGACATCCGCACTTTCATGCGCCGCTACGCTCCTGACATCCGGGTGGCCGGACCTGCCAAGATGGACTTCGGCACGGTAACGGTGGAGCGGCAGAGCCTCGCGCACTTCCTTGACGGGCTCACCAGCAAGTTCAAGTGGTTCCGGGCGTTTTTCCGGGACGGCGTGTTTGTGGCCCTCTTCGACCCGGACGCACTGGATGACGTGAAGGTCATCTCCCTTGATCCTACGCGGAACATCATCAGCGACTCGCTGAAATACACCCTTGCAGAGGATGTGAAAGTGTGCGTGAAAGCCACCTCGATCCAGGAGAACAACACCAAAATCGAGGTGACAGTTCCAGCAGAGGCTGAAACTAACCCGTCGGAGTATGAACAGCGACATTTTCTGCTTCCGGGCTACACGGATGCGGCCTCTCTGAAGGAGGCGGCGGAGAAGACACTGGCGGAATACAAGACCGACAAAATGGAGGGTACGCTGACCCTGTTCGGGGTTCCCTACGTGCGCAAGGGCGACGTGGTGCGGCTGACCGACAAAGACCGCCCCGAGCGCGACGGCAAGCGGTTCAGGGTGGATGGCGTGACATATAGCTTCGGCACCGGCGGCTACCGGCAGGAAGTGACGTTAGGCAAGCGAATCAGGAATTAGTAATTAGTAATCATGGACGATATACATAAAATAAAGGAGTGCTTGCGGGAACTTGCGGGTTTTGCACCAATCGAGACGGAGGTGGCGAAGGTCCTTTCCGTGGATGGTGCGGCGTGCAAGGTTTCTCGCGTGCGCGACGGCATGGTGATTGACAAGGTACGTCTGAACGCCATCACCACCTCCGATAAAGGAGTGGTAGTGGTGCCGAAGACAGGAACGTATGTCCTGGTTACCCGGATTGGCGAGAACGGCTGGTTCGTGAGCCAGTGCGGTGAGGCCGAGCGCATCACCATCGATGCGGGGACGAAGATTGTGATTAACGGAGGCGGATATGGTGGTCTGATTAAGATTGAAGATCTGGTGAACGAACTGAACCGCTTGGTAGAGGTGTTCAACAGCCATACGCATACAGTGGTCGAGGCTGTCGCCAAGTCGTCAGAATTACAAATGCAACGATTAAATAGAAACGATATTGAAAACACTTATATAGAACACGGAGATCCAAGATGAACGGCATACTGGTAGACGATAACGGCGATATGATGATCACCGGCGGCACGGTGCAGATCGGGGATGTGCGGGAGCAGTGCGCCCGGCACCTGATTGCGGCCTGGACGGGCGAGTACAAGCACGCGCCCGCGTTGGGCGGCAACGCCCGGCGGATGATTGCCGGCGGCCACGACCCATTCTGGGCAGGAAGGATAAAGGAGCAGCTGCGACAGTGCCACATCGATGTGGAGCGGCTGCGGGTGAAAGGCGACAATGTGGAATTAAGCATTAAGAACTAAGTTATGGCAAGGACGATTAAAGAGATAGCGGACGGCATGAAGGTGGACTTCGTGCGCAATGAGAACCTTCGGGGATTGTACGGGCTGACAGACTATGATCCGGACAGCGACGCTGCCGCATTAGCCGCTTACTATGACAGCAAATTCAGCCTGGTGAGCGTGGAGACCTGCATCCTGTTTGTGGTGGCCGCGTGCGCCGCCCTGTTGGAAAATATGTTCGACTGGTTCACGGCGGACGTGGATGAGATTGTGAACGAAGACCGTTACGGGCGAAAGGGCTGGTATGAGAAAACAGCCCGGAATTTCCAATTTGAAGACGGAACGGATTTCGGCCTGGACATTGAAACGGGCAAGTATGCCACGTTGGATGAGGAGGCGCGTATCGTTACACACGCTTCGGCCAACAGCAACGGATTCGGTGTGAAATTGAAGGTAGCCAAAGGTGATACAGGCGCGTTACAGCCGCTTAGCCAGCAGGAGAGAACCGCCTTCGAAACCTATATCAACCGGCTGAAGCCTGCTGGCGTTCCGGTGACGGTGGTCAGCCGCAACGCCGACCTGCTGGCCTTGGATATGGCAGTTTATTACGACCCGTTAGTGTTCACGGAAGCGACGGCCCTTCAGAAAGTCAAGGAGACTGCAACAGCTTACCTTCAGGGCATAGAGTTCAATGGCGGGTTTATGGTTATGGAGATGGTTGACCGGCTACAGGCGGTTCAAGGGATAGACATTGTGGAGGTGCGCGGAGTACGGACCAAACACGAGGGGTTCAACTACGTGTCCTTGGTTTACAATGACAGCTACCCGTATGTTCCGGATTCCGGGTATATGGCACTTGGCGATGATGCGGACCAAGCAATAGAACTTAAAGTGAGACAATAGCTATGGGTATATATGATGTGAATTTCAGAAAATTTGCGGGCGGATGGCTGCCCAGTGCGCTGCGTGGTATGGTGCTGGAGTGGGTGACGGTGCTCACACAGCCATTCCGAAGCCTGCACGCGCGGTTTATGGCCTATCGAGAGATGAGGCTGCGTGCGCTGCAGTATGATGCCACGGTGGTACGGATGGAAGCGATGCTGAACTACTACCTGCGCGACGAGCTGGCAGTGTTTGCCCCCAATGAACGGATCCTTGTGGAAGATGGTGCAGCGGTGCTGCCGTGTATGGTTTGTCCGGAAGCGGAACATTTTCCGGTAATGGTTGGCACAGTGAATATCACAGACTCCTCTTTGTGGGGTGCGGTACCCTTTGTGGTGAAGATTCCGGCTGCGCTGCAAGGCAACCAAGACGTGTGGAACCGCGTGGACCAGTTAGTGCGGCGGTACAAACTGTTAGGGACGAAGCACACAATTGAATATTATAGTGATTAGTGAATTGTAGGGACGTATCGCATACGCCCGAACAAAAATAACAGAAATATGGATAGATTGTTGGACATAAACAGACAAGACAGCTTTCCGCTGTGCGCGGAAACGCTACAAATATTGGAAACTAACAGCAGGGCTTTGGAGTCCTGGTTGAGATGGCTCCCGTTGGGCACCAGGCAGGCAGTGTTGTTTCCAGACAAAGATTACATAGTGGTAGGCACCGCACGACAGGGAAACCGTACGGTGAAAGTGGGTTCCATAAGCGCTGGGAGCCTGTCATCATGCAAAGTGGTGCTGAATACTGTCCAAAGACACAGTGTCACGACAGGGAACGGGTCTGTGATTTCGGACGTATGGGAAACACAAACGGCAGATATTGTTGATGCGGTCGCATCAACAGACCAGTGGGAAGTGTTTTCTTTTGATGATGTATTCGAGTTGTGTTTGTGGCATGACGATTTGGTTGGATTCAGAGAGTGGAGCATCAAACAAGCGCAAATCGCCGGAACCGGGAAATTAATGGACCGCCCTGTCCTGTACGGTGACGAACTTGTCCTACAGAGCAATAGACGCAGGCTCCGTTTCAATATTGCCATATCCTGTACAATTGACATCAGACCTGACTCCGTCATGACGATTCCGTTATTGATCTACTGTCCGGATGGGGTCCGGTTCAATGCAGACATTGAGGGGATATGGGCGAACGTTGTCAAACATTATCCCATAAGGGTGCTCATACAGAATAATGAAATCCAGATAGACTTGGGCCGGTTCCTGACCGAAGAGTTACATGCTTCCGGTGCACTTGCCGAAGTCATCATCAGGATCAACGGGGAGGTTGTGTTATGATTGGCAGGGACAGACAGACCATGGCCGATATGGCTGTTGAACATTGTGGGAGTGCGGAAAGTCTATTCCGCATTGCCAGACGCAACCGTATCGCCATTGACACAGAGGTCGTCGGATTGGAACTGGAAAACGAGCCCATAGCGGATGTCAGGACACAAGATCTTATTGCCGGAACAGGTGTGAGTCCAGCTGGGATGTATGAGATAACGGACGATGTGCTGGTTGCCGATGACTTAGAAAACGACGTAGTTACAGAAGACGATGAAACAATAGTTCAATAGGATTTAAATTGCGATAAAAATGAGATTCAGGGATTTTTTATTGAAAACATTACTTTCGGACACCGACTATCTTGTTGGATATGATGCCAGTGGCAATTATATCCGTATCAGGAAGTCGGATTTGGCCAATCAATTTTCGCCTTCGTCCGTAGCACAGACAATCAATGTGCAATATTCTTCCAATGGAGAAAGCTGGCATGACACCTACGAGTCGGGAGACGCCTTTTTGCGCATAAAGGCGGGCTCATCCCACTGGAGTCCATCCATACGTATCAGCATAAGCGCATACGATATTTGGAAAGAGGCCGGCAACAGCGGTTCTGTAGAGGATTTTCTGGATTCTCTCAAATCAGAAGAAGGAGGTGAGGTGGACTTCTCAGGACTACAGTTGCAAAACATTGATGGCTACCAGGAATTACTGCAAGATGTGGATGTGGCATTGGCCAATGCACAAGCCTCTATTGTGTCGGAGATTGTGGAAGAGGCAGTCGGGACTGTCATGGCTCAATACAAGGAAATGCAGCTTGAGGATATCGGAGAGGTGAAAAGTTTGAATGAGAGCGATTACATCACCATTGTGACCGCAGATGGATTGAGAAAGGTGAGTTTGGGGACATTGAGCGATAATGTGGCTATACGAACCGTATCAACCACTACACTTGAAAAGAGTGTCATCGCCAACCTCAAAGTGCTAACCGTCAGAGGTGTTCAAGATGGTGAAAATAGGGATTACTCGGTTTTAGGAGATTACATTTTCGGTACATCCATGCTGTTCCTGAACGGCCAGCGTCTCACACCCGGTTTGGATTATAAGGAGACGAATGGCGGTTTTACGATGATTTCCTATGTACCAGAGGAATTGGACCAACTTTTATTTGAGGCTGTTGTGAGGTAACCAAAAAGGGAACAGGTATGGGTGCAACAAAGCTTAGAAGGTTTCAAATACTAGTCAGTGAGTTTATCAAGAATGCCGCATCTGTTGACTGGACGAAGGACGATATCACTGCATCCGCGAAAGCAATTGCGGATCTGGTCGCCGACTCCGGGATTAAAGTGATTGAACAGAGTTTCAGTCTTTGGTCAAAGGAACCAGGCGTGTATATAGTGAAACCGCTTGTGTCAATAGCTTATGGAAGGGGAAACTTTTCGCTTGGCGTGTATGGTCTGCTTGTGCTGCTGAAAGACAACTCAAGCAATTCCGAGGAAAGACGGCATTATATCATACTTTGCGGTGACGGTTCCATTATGTACGGAGAATCATGGGAAAGCAGATACGGAACACTTACAAAAAAGACACTCAACTCGTTGAAAAACATGAGCGGAGCATCCGCAAATGCAGCAGGTTCCGCAGGCTTTGCACCTGCACCTGCGGCAGGCGACAACACAAAATTTCTTCGCGGAGACGGGACATGGCAGGATAATGTTAAGATATATCATTGGGACACTACTGCTGAACATTGGGCAGAATCTTCCATTGTAGATATTGTAAATGATTACAATGATGGTTTCGTATGTTATCTAAATATGGATAATTATAGACTACCTTTATATGAAGCTTTCATATCATCTGATATATCAGGAGTAGGACCCGATATTTATGTAGTAAAATTTGGTTTTACAAACTTTAAAACAAGTTCTATAATAAACCAATTGTATTTCGAAGGAAGAAGTGTAGAAGGAGTTGAAAGTTGGGAAATAGACGCTAACGCACCCCAAACATTTCCGGGAGGACGGAATTTCGGTGGTGCCACATCTGCTTTACAAGGACAAAACGGCCTCGTCCCCGCTCCTTCCGCAGGTTCTGAAATGAAAGTTCTCCGTGGCGATGGAACATGGGCAAATTTAACAATGTACCTCTATACGGTTGCAGTTGGAAGACTACCCAGCGGGCTTTACCGTTACACACTTGAATATAACAGCCAAATAATCAGCTACAATGAAATACAAACCGCATATCAAAAAGGGGTACCAATAGTAGTAAAAAACTGTTCCGCTCCTTTGGGATTTGGTTTTTTTTGGCCTTTAGATCTTGTTTATGACAGCACACAACAACGAGATGTAATCACATTCAAAAAAGTAGCCGTAACAGACAACAAACTGCAAAGCAGAATACTCAAATATACCGTTGTTGACAATACGGAATACTGGGACGAAATTATTGAATACACGACAACATAGTACACGACAATATGGAGGACAAACGAGGAAACACAAGAACAATCCTGATGAGCCTTTCGGCCCCGCTGGGAGAAGGCATGAAACTGAAAGTCGGTCTGTACACGCCGTACGGAAAGCCGCTGTACGAGACAACGTATCCGGATGGAGACATTATACGAACGGATGAAACCCACTACGCCCTGAAGCTGACACATGGTGTCACCAGCCGCCTGCTCGGACGCACGGAACTCAGAGCGGCTGTTTACACACCGGACAAGGAAACGGTGATGGCCGCCAAGAACCATATTGATATGTTTTGGAAAAACGAACCCGTAACACGGGAGCTAAAATAAGGATTCATGGCAACAGATCACAATCTCGAAATAGAAATAACAATACTGCAGCCGGTGCTGGAACTGAACGGATCCGTATCGGAAATTCCGGTGCAGGAGGCAACCCTGCATTTCGGACAATTGATGAAAGGGGATAAAGGCGACAAAGGCGAGAAGGGCGACAAAGGAGATACTGGTGCTACAGGCCCCCAAGGCGAGAAGGGCGACAAAGGAGATACCGGCGCTACAGGCCCCCAAGGCGAGAAGGGCGACAAAGGAGATACCGGCGCTACGGGTCCCCAAGGCGAGAAGGGTGACAAGGGCGACACCGGCGCTACAGGTCCCCAAGGCGAGAAGGGTGACAAGGGCGACACCGGTGCTACAGGTCCCCAAGGCGAGAAGGGTGACAAAGGTGACACCGGTGCTACAGGTCCTCAAGGCGAAAAGGGTGACAAAGGCGATACCGGTGCTACAGGTCCCCAAGGCGAGAAGGGTGACAAGGGTGACACCGGTGCTACAGGTCCTCAAGGCGAGAAGGGCGACAAGGGAGATACTGGTGCTACAGGTCCCCAAGGCGAGAAGGGCGACAAAGGCGACACCGGCGAACAGGGCGACAGCAATTTCACTCATGCCACCTTGACGACAATAAGTGGCAGCTCTACAACTCTCACATTCGATGCGGGGGAAAGATGCACCAAATACATCTCTGTGAGTGGCAACATTGATATTGCATTACAGGTTAATAACGAGTCGGATAATTACATATGGATAGCCAATACAGGAAGCTCCAGCGCAGTAGTGACATTTTCATCCATAACAAGTTCTGTTTTTGGGACAATAATCAATTACCATTTGCCTGACGATGCAATAACAATACCGGCTGGCGGAGAATGCGAATTGAGTGTTGTTGTCAATTCAGATGGGGTTTTTATTGTAGATAGGACCGATTTGAAGAAAATCACATTGAATGTTGCAACCTTACATGTCGTATCTAATGATAATTCGCTTGGCACGGTAGCGTCCAGCGACACTACCTTATACTGGCTTCCCGGAAGTACGGCTACAGCTACCATGACAGCCACTCCTGCAAGTAATCAGGTATCAGTTGTCAAATGGCAGCAGTCAACTAATGGTACATCATGGACTGACATATCCAACTCCGCAAACACAACATTGAATGTCACATTGTCTTCGGCAGGAACATATTATTATAAAGCGGTATTTTCAAGCGGATATACGGTTAGATCCACAACACCTCGCTTGATAGGCTCCGGTTCTGTCACTCCAGTGGATGTTTACTTTGGAAATAATCAGAACACTCAAGTTACTGTTCCAAACGGGACGGAATTGTCTGTCACCACATCCGGAACAATGATGCCACAACCTTCGACTGACTATAGTGTATATAACGATTATAACGGATTGTCGGGATGTGTTGTTGGATTCGAGTATTCAACTGATAATGGTCAAACATGGGTGGATGTCGGCCTTGACTATTATGGCACAGGATATTCCATAATCGTGACAAGCGACATGTTGGTTCGTGCTGTCCAAGCATCAGAGATATCTATTATCGAAATAAGTTGTACAAGTGGTGCTGATGGATATACATGGATGGATAATTCCGACTATATTTCACTGTACACTAATTACGAGGAGACGAATGTTTTTTCGTACGCTCTGCAATATGATTATAGCCAATATACAAATGGTTATACGAATATATACATTCCTATTTATTATGGATGCCGGTTGCATATAGACGTAAATATAAATTATTCTGAATCATATCAAGGATACATTGAAATCTATGATTCCAATTGGATGGATAGTTTCTATTCGTCGTCTTATGATTTTTGCGATATTTTCTTCGGAATTTCTCCGTCTGACCCAATGTATAGTAATGTAAGGGAATGGAGTGTTGGAAGTTCTTCGGGTACCTTTAGCCTTGGATATTATGACATGGGAGGCTCGGATCCCGGAGAAGGCGGATACGATATGTAAAATCATCTAAAATCAGATATTTGAACTATGTATTATTATTTCAGAAAGAGAAACAATCAGATTGTTGACATATTGTCTTTTGATCACAAGATCAACACATTGCTCAACAGGTGGCTGGTCCCATTGACGGACGACCAAGTTGATTTTTATATCGATCATCCAGCGGCGTCGATATTGGAAGTGCAGAATTGCGCATTGACGCCCATGCCAACAATTGATGTGCAGGAATACATCGCAGGTAAGATTGAAGAATTGAGAGCTGCATGTATGGGTTCCATAAAGGTGTCCTTGTTGGAATATGCCATGGCGGAGGATAAGGTAAACAACATTACTGCAGAAAGCTATTATTCCCCCATTTCGGCACAACAAAAAATAAAGGATTTCAGGAGTCAGTCCAAACACGCGATGGAAGTTTTTGCCACTTATAGCGAACGGATGGGAAATGCCGTTTCGGTGGAGGATGTTGATGATTTGTATGTTCAGGCAATGTCAGCGTTATGAGATTAGGGTATAAAAAGAAAATGCCATCAGGAGGTGTTTTGGTGCTGGATATGCCTTTGACACAAGGCGACCTTACGGATCATGTGAGTGGAGGCAGTGTTTTGTCTCATAATTATTTGTGGGACGATACCGCTCAAGGCTATTTGTTCACACAAACAAACACGTCAGATTCATATACGGCAATCGTTACGGGATTGAATCTACCTTTTTCATCACCATTTACGCCAAAAAACATGTTGCGGGAAATGGATTTGTATCCCGTTAGCAGTACAAACACAAATTATTATGTGATAGCACACCAGTCGAATATCGGATATGGTAGCAATTATGGGCCTGTGTTTAACTTTTATAGCGGCAACACCAATCCAACCAATGTCAATTACATAGCCCTGAGAACATGGCATCATATAAAACAATATATTGATGGGTCTGGCAATTGGAAAATGTGGATAGATGGAACACTTGCAAGAACCGGAACGGTTGCCACGATTGATAACAGCAGACTGTCTGGGACAAAGATGTATCTTAGTTGCGGGAATTGGTCTAATGGTTCCAGCGGTATAAAATTCGGATTGAAAAATATCAAATACTATATAAATTATTCGGAATAACACTATGGAAAAAACAATCAAAACAACAAAGAACCGATGGTTGACATCCATGGCAATGGCATACCTTGCCATAATGTTAGCGTGGATGAGCTACTGTGCAATTGCATCTCACAGAGTCAAGGGATTACAAAGGACCGTCACAACCACCAGCGCGAATTGGACGTCAGACACAACGTGGGCAGGCGGATGGTAAGGCTTTTTCATCCGTGTTTAAATTGTTGTACAATTTGATTTAAAAAAAGACGTACGTTTTGTTTTGGGGATTATACACATTTAAAGCCATGATTATCCAATTCTCTGGCCATCGTCCGCATATAATCTTGTAAAGAAAAGGCAAACAGTTCACTTGTACTATACATTATCATATAAATTGAAATTTATTGGATATAAAAAGTTGTCATCAAGCGAAAAGCCATCGGAACAGTGAAATCACCGCGATAATAGCGACTCCCCAAAGAAAGATCTAAAAAACACACCGGCACAGCCCAATTCAGCCTCAAGAGCCCCAAACCAAAAGCCCTCCTTCCGACCACCCGAGGTTACCAGACGATGACACCGCCCATAAGAGCCACCGCTAATATAAATGCCAAGCCATTTCATAATCGCAACGTATGATTTCACTTTTTTCCGGCGGCAAAAGTAGCCCCCAAAACCATACGTATGGAAAGCTGCAAGGCTTGCAGAGGTTTTCAGAGGTTTTCAGAGGTTTTCAGAAATCTGGATAAAGCAGATACTTTGCCCGCATTTTCTTGAATTCCCTCAACGGTTCCTGCCAAGACTCGCGAATCTGCTCCGCGGTTTTGCCTGCCACAATCTGCTTGCGCAACTGGTCAGTGCCGGCCAACTTGTCAAAGAAGCCCGGGCTGGTGAAAAAATGCTCCTTGTCGCCATAATATTTGTATGCGGTAAGGAGGAATTCCAAATTGAAACAATTGGAGGAATCAAGATTCTCCGTGGCAAACTCTTTCAGATAATACCCGCGACACTCTTTCCCTTTATGCGGCGGATTTTCCGAAACACCAGGAATGGGCGTTGGTGTGAACTGGAAAGTACCTGTCTGCAGGCCAGGCGCACCGAATATCTGAAACGGAAGGTCCGTGCCTCTGCCCACACTGATATTGGTGCCCTCAAACAGACAGAGTGACGGATAGAGATAAATGGACTCCGCGTTCGGGAGATTGGGCGATGGTGGCACCGGCAGATCATAGCGGGTTTCATGCGTGTAATTCCCCAAAGCAATAACCGTCAGATCACATTGATACCCATTGGTCAGCCAAACCTCGCCGTTGATCATCCGGGCATACTCCCCTATCGTCATGCCGTACACCACTGGCACAGGATGCATACCCACGAAAGACCTGAAACTGGGGTCCAGCACCGGGCCATCCACGAAATAACCGTTGGGGTTCGGCCTGTCAAGCACGACAACCTTCACGTTATTCTCCGCTGCTGCCTCCATCACATAATGCAACGTAGAGATGTATGTATAGAATCGACATCCAACATCCTGAAGGTCGAAAAGAATCACATCCACATCCTTCAATTGTTCCGGAAGCGGCTTTTTGTTCTTCCCATACAAGGAGATAACGGGAAGGCCCGTTTTCGGGTCTGTCCCAGAGGCAATATGCGCACCCGCTTCTGCCTTGCCCCGAAACCCGTGCTCCGGACAGAACAACTTGACAACATCAACCTCGCGGGCCAGCAATGTGTCCACCAAATGCACGTTCCCCACCATAGAAGTCTGATTTCCACAAACAGCCACGCGCTTCCCCTCAATCAACGGGAGATACTCCTCCATTCGCTCCGCACCAGTAACAACCTGTCCGTTCACAATCAAAGCCCCGAAACAGAAAAACAAGACAAAAACTCTTTTTTTTACAACATTCAGGAAATTCTCCATTTTCTATGTTTTATTATGAATATTCTTATAAAAAAACTACCCGATGTTACTCGGGTAGTTCGCGATATGTTAAAAAGACGATTATTTTTGAATAACCATCTTCTTGGTTATCGAAGTGTCTTTGAAGGACAAGGTGTAGTAATACACACCCGCAGCCCAATTGGATGTGTTAACATCCATATAGTTCTGGCCCTTCGTGCCGGACTGGTCTTGCGAATACAGTTGCTGTCCCAAAGTGGAGTAAATACTGATATTAGCAGCACCATCTTCCGGCAACACAAACGAAATACGAGTGTGGTCGAAAGCGGGATTCGGTTCATTCTGCTTCAAGCCCACGCCATTCTCCTCGGCATAGTCATCCACACCGCTGTTGGTACAAGTCACCACTGTCATGTAGTCATTGTCCGTATTCTTATCCAGATCCACGAAACAATCCACTCTGAAAGACAACGGCTTGAAGTTGTAATGAACCAGGAAGCCTTTCTTCGATGTGTAATGAATCGTGTCATCTGCATCAATATGCTGAACAACATGTTCGTACAAAGTGTCAAACTTTGTACCCACCGACATGACATAGCGCAAGTCGAATTCCTCAAGCGGAGAATATCCGTTGTTTCGAAGCGTAATAGTCGGATGCACGCTGTCGCCCATTATCAGGCAGTTGGAGTTGACGCCGTCCGTCGGATGGATGAAATTCACCACCTCCAAGTCAGGATAACCAGGACCAAGATAAATGTCATCAATAGCAGGGTCAATTCTGTTCTTGTGATTGGTCAATTTGAATCTCAACTGACCCACGGCATTGAAGTTCCTGATTGTGGTCACAAAACGTTCCCAATTCGGCGACACATTACGGTTGTTGGCAAAACTCAAAGTGTCCACCAGCACGAAATCATTTCCGGAACCGGCTTCAATGGTCAAGTTGAAAGACGTGTTAGCCGTTGTAGCTGCGACTGGAGCATAGAAATACTTGTAGAACACCAACTCGATCGGATACTGTGTCTGACGGTGCATATTCAAGCACTTGGTCGTAGCAGCCGTCCATTTCGAGTAATTGACCGTACCATTCTTGCCTTCTACCATAGCATACCGGCCATAGTCAGCCTGCAAGGTGTTGATTTGGGTATGATCGTGAGCGGGACCATAATTGGCACCTGCATTCGGACTGTTCTTGGAATTAATCACCCAGATGTAGTTTGCCGTATCGGAACCGGTCGGAGCCACCCATCTGGAGTAATCGAAGTGCAGGTCCGTCATACCCGTATTCTGATCAAAATTATCTTCAAATTCGTTGATATTCGAGACAATGGGACCCAGGACATTGGTATTGGCTGTAGCCGACTTTGTATTGTTCAAGGCAAACTGGTCACCAGGATAACTTACAGTAGCCGACACATTGAACGAGCCAAGAGAACTGAGGTTCACGTGCGGGATACTGACACTATACGTATTATTCGGTGCCACAGAACCGGCATCAACCGTTGCCGTATAGGTTCCCGCGTTAGCTCCGGTGATCGTGACCGTCACCGTAGCAGCATTGCCTGGAGTGAAGTACTGTGTCTCGGAACCGAAGTTTCTCAACAACACTTTCATCGTTGCTGCCGTATCCATACACACATTACCAACAGGGTGAATGATTTCGGAGACACCCAAGTCGATCGGCTTCGGCGGAACGATATTCACCGCATAGTCTTCCGTTTCACCAGCATAGCTGTACGGGGTACAAGCATTGGTGAAATTAGCAGCCACACAAATCACCCTCATACGTGTCAATCCCACAGAGGATGTGGTGGGGACATCAAAGTTGAAGCTCGTGGTGGCATTGGCGGCTGTACTGGCGATGGGACCCTGTGTCGTCACCTTCTCATTCGACTCGAAGGTACCGTTCCTGTTCCAGTCAACATAGACAGTCTTATAAATGCTTCCGGAAGCGGAGGCCGTAAAAGAGTGCGTGATGGACATCGGGTAGGTCTGTCCCTGGATAAGTTCTCCTGCCGGCACCGTTGCCGTATAATCGGTGTACATACCGTCGCCTTCCGCCGTGTAATTGGTAAACGGCGTACCCTGTCCGTTGTTGATGGTGGAGACCGTCACATTAGAGATATCCAAACCCGCAGCCTGATTGGAACGAGAGATACAAGGATCACCCACATTCAACGTCATACAGAAAGTATCATTTGAGTGTAATGCATCACCATTCAAGCCAGTGTAAGCACAGAACTGCGCATCCATATAAGCCGCCGTAAGGTCGGCATGAGCCGTAAACGTCTTCGTACCCGTGGCGCCAGCAGCCAAAGAACCGGAATAGTTCTCCGTAACCGGCGTGCCATTAGCCAAACGATACGAGACAGGGAAGTTGGAGGCTGCTGTCGAACCGAAGTTCTTGACACTAACAGACACTGTCTCATTGGCCGTGTACTGACTTGGCGAAGTAGGCGTGTTTATGCCAATAACACCCACATCGTGCTGCGGCACTTGGGTGTTGATGATAATGGAAGCCTTCGGAGACTGGCATGTGTAGTTGAACAAGAACTGCGTGGACCAGCGGTTACCACCACCTGTGAAAGCAGTGCCTGTGGCCGCAGCCAATTGATAGATACGACGTTCGGTATTGTTATTCGCATACGATGTGTTGGCGAATTTCGGTTCCACAACACCCAGATTCGTCACACAGCTGTTGTCACCGCAATCGTGTTCCACATACATCATGAGGGCACCACCAGTATAGTCGAAACGACCTTGCACCGGAATGGCAACCCATCCTAACTGATTGAAAGCCAAATCACCATCGAAAACTAATTGAGCATTGTTGGTCAAGGTAGTCCACGATGTCAACGTGGGAGCCGTGGTCAACGCCGTTTGGGTGGCAGCCGCATTGGCCAACCACATCCGGATCGGAATGCCGATACCTGTGGTGTTAGCCGTGTTCACTTTCACATAAATCGAATCAATCGTACCTGCCACACCACCGATTTCTGCTTGTCTGTAAAGAATCTGTGCATACGACTTACCACGTGTTGAAAGCATATTGAACGGGGCAGAATTGGTAGTATTGCCCGTTCCTGCCGTGATGGTGGCCTTGAAGGCAGGATCCTCAATACGTCCGCTGTAATAGTAGGTTTGAGACGAGAAGATAGGATCCGTTGTGAAACTGCTACCCTGGGCAAAAGGAACAGCGTCATTTTGGTTATGATAGAAATAATAGTGGCTCATACCTGTCGGTGACACGGTGTAAGTGCTACCATAAGGAACCGATTGCGGGCCAATGTTGGCTGGAGCCACCGGTTTGGCAGGCACATACAGCATTCCATGGATAGTGTCATTGCCTTTATACACCCACATATTGTTGTTAATGGGTTTGGAATAAATCGAGTAGTTGTAGGAGCGATTAACCGTTGTAGAGCTCATATTGGCCACATTCAGCGTCACTGTAGCCGTATCCAGATGCGGAACAGGGGTCGTCAACGGTTTGGTGTCCGTAACCACATACGCGCCATCCGCAAAACGACCTGTCACATTGAACGTGTTGGCCGGAATGGTCGAAGAGGATGTCGTGTCCGTATTGCGAACACTCACCACCACCGGCTGGTTGGCGGAAATGTTACATTGGAACGATTTCGGAGAAACAAGATGCCGTGTTTCCAAATCGTACTGAGGCACCTGCACATTAATGATAATGGGCGTGCGACGCGTCATACAATTGCTGGTCTGCGTCTTGGCCTCCACATAAAGAACCACCGTATCATACAACGGTCCCGTGGTGTAGGTCGGATTAGCCGTGGTCGGCAGCGGGGTCAAAGCAGTAGTGGTTGTCGAGTCTGCATAGTAACGCCACTGGGTGATTTCCGTGTTGCCATTGGCCAGTACAGGACGGTCAGCCGGTTCAATCACCGTGTAAGGTTCCGTATAATTGCCATAATAGACAATCGGATAACGCGGGAATTGGGCTGTACGTTTGGAAATAAACGTTCCACGAATGGTATCATTGCCTCTATAGACCGTGCTTTCAGTAGGCATATCCGTATAAACCACACAATTCCATGTCACATCCTGATGATTATGGGTGGCAAAATCAAAAGTGGTGTCAAAAACAACCGTATCCACCTGAGTGGGTCCGAGCGGGTGAGTTATCAGCTGCGTGATTTCCTGATTGTTGAAACGGGCGTGAACCATCACCTTATTGGCAGGAATCGTAATGTTCAGGTTGTTTCTAACTATCACCCTAACATGCTCGTCATATAAAGCGCAATGGGAAGGATACGGCGTTGTCTGCGTCACTTGCGGATGATCCAAGCCGATGGTCTCCACATCATAGATTGGGATATCCGGCACACGCACGTAAATCTGATGTTTCTCACTACCACACTGCAAGTCTGCAATGCGGATGGCGAGATTCAGACGCTTGCCGTAAGGCGTACCCCAAGTACCGGTCAGAGCGGTCGTATTACCATTCTTATATTGCACACAACCAGGTTGTGCCGTAGCCTGGAACTTAGGATAAACCGTCGTTCCGGAAACAGCCGTACCGCAATTATTGCATGAACTGCAATGATCGTTACAGTTGGTCTCTGTCAAAAGCATCAGGTTGCCCGTAGTGTAATTGAACGGTGTGGACAAGTTGAAGTAGTGCCAGCCCGTGTCACCGAAGAATATCATGTCATCCACCACCAGCGTGGCATCCAACAATTCATTATTCCAATCATACGCATCATTCGGCAGCGTGTTCAGCGGCGTCTCCTTCAGATACAGCTTGATTGGGATACCGTTTGTACCGGTGGCCTTGGTTGTAACATAGAGACCAATCCGTGCCACAGGACCATATTGACCAATATCATTCTGCGTGTAAATCATACGCCCACGGGAATAGCCCGAGGCGAAGACAAAGGGCTTGTCGTCCGGATTGAGCGTGTTTGGTGAAGTGGGAGTTCCCTTGCCGGTACCCACAATCTTATCGTATATATAACCAGGATTAGCGGTCACAAAGAACGTCGTATCAAAGAAGATAGTAGGTGTCTGGAAAGAGTTGGCATATGTAAGGAAGTTCCACTGCTCGTAGCCGGAACTATTGTACCAAGCAATGACACCTTGCGGGATGGATGCCGGCAGACTGGCTGTCAGCACTCCAGAGGTGTAATACGAAATGTCCACCGTGTCGGGAGCCACCGGCATCTGCGACTTGCCTCTTGACACTACTAATTCGCGAATTGTGTCGTTATACTGGAGACGGTCGCGACTGTCTTTGGTCACCCATACAATAATATTATAATTATCATCTATATTTATCTGATGATTGGTGAAATCATAAATCGTGTTGAAGACAAAGGGTTTTGTCTCATGGCTTCCCAATGTGTCTGTCATCGTTTCCGTCACAGCAGGCAAACCGTTGATGGAATAATGCAGCTGCGTACCCGGAAGAATGGCCTGGCTACCGTTATTGGTGACGGTAAGCGTGATATGCTCGTGTCCGAGGTCGCAACGTGAAGTGGGGTTCGTCATGTTCAGGATGGCGAAATCATGCACATGCGGCGTGTCCACCACCGCGCCAATCATGAAACGGCCCAGTGTCTGCGGCGTATAAGTGCCGTTATTCTCCAAATAGTAGAAGGTGGAATCACGAAGCGGGGTCTCCACCTGGTAGGTAAGGTAATCACCAGGGGCCGTCATCTCCAATCCCACATAGAACTCACCCGTCATGTTGGTCAAGGCGAAATTCCGAATCGGCAGAATATTCCACGCATTCTGTTGGAGCGAGTCGAAAGAAATCACATCCGAGGTCGTGATGATTTCACCGGCAGCATTGGCCACAAAAGCTTTGAAGCCTCTTTCTCTATTTGTAATATAACTCTGGTCATAATAATATTTCACATCCGTAACGACCAGTTCCTCATTGGTCTTGTATCGTACACAAGGACGAATGACTGTATTGTAATCACCCGTCTTCATCACAGCGGTAGTGGTATCGGCATAGTTGGCCGTATTGTTATTGGTCACCACACGCCAGTTCAAAGCATTGTTCGCATTGTTCTGGTCGTTGCGCGAACGGATTTCCACATTTTTCACCTCATTCACCAGCATCTCATGATCCGGGAATGTCACCAACGTCTGCTGGTTGTTACCCAACGTCGGTATCGTAACCGTGTCGCGGTATGTTTCGGCGGCACCAGCCACCGTCAAATAAACTTTAATATTGGATTGTGTGTCACTACCCTCGTTACGAACCAATGCACTATAGACATCACGCATGGCATATTTCGTCGGCGTTTCGCCTTGGGAGTAAATCTGAGTCACCGCAATATCGTTGTCGTACAGATTTCTCAAACGGATACGGTCAATATTTATATTATTACCCTGCTGGGCATACCCGTCAAAAGCGATATAGATACAGCCGGCATTTTTATAGTTGTTCAAATCGTAGGTGTATAATGCCCAGTCTGGTGTGGCATACGAGGTATTATATCGTTTGACAAGCGTATCAGCCGGATTAGTGCTAGGGGTGCCGTTTGCCGTGAGAGGTCTGAGAGCCGTGTACGTGAGACCACCATTGGTGGAGACTTTAACAACCACGCCCTCTTTGGGTTTGTTGGAGACGTTGTCGTGTGCCATCCACATTTCCAAAATGGGGTGCATCGTATCAAGCTGCACTACGGGCATCACCGCACGGGAACGAGTATTCGCCGAGAAGGTCTTGGAATTGAAATAGAGACGTCCCGTTCCATACACCGGTGCGATGACCGGATTGACACCCGCACCGTCAATGAATGTCCAGTTGCCGGCGCCGGAAAGTTGCGAGATGGTCCAGGTCTGCTTCGTACCGGAACTGAAGTCCTCCTCGTAGTCCGGACGAGCCGCCTCCATGATGAAGGAGGTGCGCATCGTATCATTGAGGTAGTTGTTGTCACCCGCCGTACGGATAACAAAAGTCAAATCCACCGTCTGGTTCACCGGAATGGAGATGTTATTCGCCACCACCTGGGAAGAGGATCCCAACACCGGAACGGTTCCACTTGTGACATTCTTGGTTTGCGTCAGATTCAGGGAATCCGAATGGAGGGTGATGACAGCGTGATGATTGGCGAAATTCAAGACCTCCGAGCCTTTGTTGGCCACTGACACCGTGATGTTATACGAGTTCTGCGGACAGTCGCCGAGAGCCGGCACCAGCAAGGCCACGATGGATGCATCCGTGGCTGCAATTTGGTTCGCATACGCACCCATATACGTAAGCGCCGAACGCTGCTGACCACGAATATCTTGCATCACCAACGGCATACGACGGCACTCCATACCCGTGAAATCCGTCGGAAGCAGGCTGTTCGTCGCATTCGCCATCGGCGGCAACAAGGATATGTTGTGCGTGCAGGTGGTCATCGCACCCTCAAACTCACTGATGGAGTTACGGGCTACTGTCGTGTAAGCTATCGCCGATGACGAAGAATACAAATCATTATAACCACCCACCACCTTGGATGTTCCATTCAGATACAATGCAAAGTTGGTGTTATCGTTGCTGTTGCACTCATTCACCAACATGTTGTTGTTCAAATAGGTGATATTATTATTGGTGGTGTTCTTGATGTGGAGGGCTGCCGTATTGCTGTACGGAGCATCCGATTTCACATACAAACTATTGTGGGCCACCTTCAAGGCATTACTGTTGTCAAGCTGCATGGCGTACGACGTTCCGGCCGTCACAGGGTACAGGATAACCTCATTATTATAAATGAAACCCGTGTCAACGGCTGTGGAGGAGCTACTTCCGACATAAATGCCGAACAGAGATTCTCCTACTTTCACATGGTTGTTACGGATGAAATAATCCTTCGTGGTCAGATTCTTGGCTGCAATACCATACTCGGCATTGAAAACGCTGTCCACCGTGTTGCCGTCAATGTCACAAGAAACAATATTCTCAACATACATACCGCTGAATTCCTGATGGCTGCCCATCGGATATTGGGAGATATGATTGTTGCGGGCGACCAACGGCATGGAGTATTTGGAGTATATACCCCTGTAACAGCTTTTGATACGGCAATTCTCGATTGTCAGGCTGTTCTGGCGACGGTTATTACCCGATTGGGTGTTACCCACATAATAGACACCAAAGTTACCACCATCCATGATACAATTGCGGAAAATCACCGTGTCCGGTGTGGTGGTTGCCGAAGTCTCACGACCCACGGCATAACTTGTGGTGACTGTCGAGTTGGTGGGATAGGCCACCATCTTGCAATTATCAAAAGTGATATCGCGGCTTCCATTACCACGCAGAACCACTGCACGCGAAGCGGCCTGCTGCCGGCCTTGGAACGTGATGTTCTGGAAATGCAGATTCGCCACATTGATCAACGTAACAGCACCCTGATAGATAGTGGCGGAGGTGTCTGGAACGTTGGCTGTGACAATGACGTTGTCTCGGTTGTCACCGATGAATGTGATGGTGTTCACATCCGACTGCCCAGCATATTTCTGGCGGAAATAGAAATCCTGATAAGTACCCGGACGAAGATGGAACCGCACAGGTCCTCCCAATTCGCAGTACTCCAGATTGTCGCGCACCTCCCGAATGTTCACAAAATCCGGATTGGAGCCGCCCACAGTATAATCCCCTTTCAAAAGACTGTCGCAAGAATACCAGGAAATCTTCAGTGTGTCGTTCTGATGATAACCGTCAGCCGCACCGTTTCGGGTCTTCACGAACACCTTGATATGGTTCCAGCCGTGCGTCGGGACAAAGGTGCCAAGGTTCAGCGTGTCGCGCTCGTCAAAGCAGAGGGATCCCGTCCAGTTGTGTGTGGTGTTGTGCGTTACCTGTCCAGCTTCATTTCTCACCTCGAGGCCTACCGACAAGCCTGTCTGGTAGCTACTTCCCGTCTGGACGGAGTGGTCCGCGTCGCTACGGTTCTTGAAGTAGAGCTTCACCGGATGGGCCGTGCCCGTGGTGAAGCAGTGCGGCCATGTACCCTTGTCCAAACTGTCCAACGCACAGTCGTTGTTCTGGATGTTCGTGTAGGTGTGATGCGCCACTAAGAAATCATCCTTCTTGGCGACACTACCATGCACGTCTTCCATGTATATATGATAATGAATAGTATCTTTATAACAAATGGTCGGCAACTCCCATTCAGCCAACACCGTATGACCAGATGAAGAGAGGTTGTTGCTCGTGATGGTGTTCGGAACCGTCACCACCGGACCGGCCGCGGCCTGGAACGGGCATATCTGATACGTGAAACGCAGTTTGGTCAGGTCAATCGTATCATTATCCTTCAATGTGGCGTGAATAGTGTAAGGTCCGATATTGTTGTTGAAGTTCGTACCCACATTGTGATAAATGGGGTTGGTCAGCGTAATTGTCGGCGGGATCAACTCGCAGTTGGACAGAAGCACATGCACGTTGTCCAGATACCAACCCTTGCACTGCTCCGTGTTACTGGTGGAAGGGGACGACTTGTTCACACGGAACTCAAGTCTCACATATTTCGTCGTGCCATCAAGCACGAAGGAACTCAGGTCGAACTTCTCATGTCGCCACCAGTTGGCTGCCGGGTTCGCGTTCAGGGTGTTCGGCTGCCAATTGCCGGTACCGCTCGGATACCAACTCGCCGCAAACTGTCCCGATCCCAAACCTGCCTGGGTGAAATCCGCCGCACCCGTATTCACGGTGCCACCCGGATTCATGGTCCCTGCTGACAGATAGCATGCGCTAGTCTGGTTGAAAGTCAGTTTCACAGGGTTGCCCCAGTTCGGCTGGCCGGTAAAGTCGAGACCGCTGGCCTTGCTGAAGTAAATATATGCCTCATCCAATTTGTCCACCTTGCAGATATGGTCAAATTCAAGATAGAACTTCCGCACCTGATCCGTCATGTTGGTGCTGGTCAGATCGATGGTGGCCAAATACACCGTCGAAGCACCCGAGTGGGTGTAAACAGGCGAATGGAATGAATTCGGTACCGACACTTTCAAGGTGGCGTCGGTTTTCCAGTCACCAGCCGTCGCATCGAAGATGCTGGTCGTGGTCACTTGCGGATTAGCCCCATCAAAATTCTCAAAGTAAACAGTTGCCGTGTCCATTGGTTGCGCAAACAGGATGGCTGGCAGCATTAAGGTGATGATAGCAGCGAAAATCTTTTTCATTTGTATTGGATATTTTTTATTAGCATAAAGAACAACTTTTGTATAATAATACACATTATACAATAAGCCGACAAAAATACACTTTTTTATTGAAAATCCAAAAGTCCGAAAAAGATTTTTTCAACCAGCCTGATACGACCGCATAATTTCCTCACATTCTGCGATGGAAGTGGCCGCCATCAGGCGCATGCGCACGGGCTTGAAATAGTCCAGGCCTTTGAAATATCCGGCATATTGGCTGCGCATCTCCAGCACGGCACGGCGCTCGCCTTTCTCCTCCATTGTCTGTCGGAGCTGTCTCAACACCATCCCCACCCTGTCCGCATAATCCGGCATGTATGGATCCCTTCCGGCAAGAACATCCCTCACCTGTCGGAAAATCCACGGGTTTCCGATGGCAGCACGTCCGATCATCACCGCATCCACCCCATACCGCTCGCGGCACAGGATAGCCTTTCCGGCGCTGTTCACATCCCCGTTGCCAATGACGGGAATCGACATCCGGGGGTTCCGTTTCACCTCTCCGATCAGCGACCAGTCGGCCTCGCCCCCGTACATCTGCGCACGCGTGCGCCCGTGGATGGCGATGGCCTGCACACCCACATCCTGCATCCGCTCGGCCACCTCCACAATGGGCTTGGATGTGCTGTCCCACCCCAAGCGCGTCTTCACCGTGACCGGAATCTTCAACTCACGCACCACCGCGCCCGTCAGCGCCGCCATCTTCGGAATATCCTGCAAGATGGCGGACCCGGCCCCTTTGCTCACCACCTTCTTCACCGGACAGCCCCAGTTGATGTCCACGAAATCGGGACCTGCCACCTCCGCCAAGTGCGCGGCCTTCACCAACGACAGTTCGTCGTGACCGAAGATCTGGATGCCGAACGGGCGCTCCCGCTCGTCAAAGGCCATCTTCCGGATGCTCTTTTCCACCTCCCGTGACAACGCGTCCGAAGAAACGAACTCCGAAATCAGCACATCCGCGCCCTGCTCCTTGCAGGCCAGACGGAAAGCACGGTCCGTAACGCCCTCCATTGGAGCGAGATATAAGGGGAAAGGCATCTCGGAAATCAAATCTTTTATCGAAATCATACAGCCCGCAAAGATAATTTTTTTATTTTTGCAACGAATTACAAACAGCAACACGAACACTTAATTCATTCATACATTTATTCATAAAAAAAACACGCTATGAAAAAAATTCTATCATTGCTGACCATTCTGGGTCTTGTTTGTACCTTGTCAGCACAAAACGTTCATGAATCCATGATCAAATTCGGCAAAGAGAAAATTTCCGGCTATACGCTGAGCATCCCTTCCGCCAACTCCGACCTGGTGTATGCGGCCATTCGTGAGCGCATGGAGAAGAACTACAATATGAAAGGTTCCAAAGAGGGCAAATTCCGCGCCTATCTCAACCAACCCTTCGCACCGTTCGGATCCGCCAACTACGACATGTACTACAATGTTACGGAAAGCGGCAAGAAAGGCGCCAAAACAGCCATGCTCTCGTTCATCGTCTGCTCCGGCAACATGAACGCCATCACTTCCGAGAACAACCCGGAGACCGCTACTGCCATCAAGGCCTTCCTCAACGACCTCGGCTCTTACATCCATGAGTTCTCACTCCAACAGCAGGCCAACACCTTGCAGGAGAAGCTGAACAAGCTCAACAAGGATCAGAAGGCCCTGGAAAAAGACAAGACAAAAGCTGAAAAACAGATCGAAAAACTTCAGAAAGAGATTTCTGAAATCGACAAAAAACACCAGGCCAACGAGGAGGAGATCCGCAAAATCGAATCCGACCTCAACGCCGTCAAAAACCGCATGAAATAATCTGTCGGGAAAAAAAGAAAGCAGGAATCACTTCCTGCTTTCTAACTCTTTTTTCAACGCGGCCACGTCCGCATACAAAGTGGAAAGATTTTTGGTATAGACCAATTCTTTCCATTTTTGTTGCACATCAATGGCCGGTATCCCGAAAAGTGTCTGATTCTCCTCCGTCACATTCTTGTTCACGGCGGAGAAGGCATAAAGCACTGTATTCTTGGCGATATACAAATCCTTGTTGACGCAGGCCTTGGCCCAAATCTTGCAGTCATCGTCCACATACGTGCAACCGGCGATGCCGCTTTGGGCGCCCAACAGCACCCGTTTGCCGATGTGCGTGTCATGTCCCACCTGCACCAGATTGTCGAACTTGCAGCCGTCGCCGATGTAGGTGGTGCCCGAAACGCCCTTGTCGATACAGCATGAGCATCCCACCTCCACATCATTGCCGATGTACGTGTCGCCGCAGGATTCCAGCTTCACCCAAGCGTCGGGACGCTTCTGGAAATAGCAGGCGTCCCCACCAATGGTGGAATTGGAGTGTATGATCACATTATCCCCGATGACTGTGTTGGCGTAGATGCTGACATTGGAATGGATCAGACAGTTGCGCCCGATTTTCACATTCTCGCCAATGAACACTAACGGTTGTATCACCGTACCCTCGCCAATAACGGCTGTCGGGTGAATGGACGTCTGCTGCGGGTTGAAATGCACAAAATGCCGCACGACGGACAGATAATCCTGCAGTGGATCCTCCGTGACAATCAGAAGCTTGCCGTCAGGGCACTCCACATCCGCCTTATCAATCAGCACCACGGAAGCCTCGCTTTGAAGCATCCGATTGTAGTACTTTTCGTTATCCACAAAGGAGATGTCGCCCCGAACCACAGAATGCAACTCATTAATGCCCGTCACCGGGCCGGCGAAATTGCCCTTCTGCTGGACGGGATGGCCGATCATGGCCAAAATATCCTCAACAGGAATGGGTTTTTCGAAACGCATGAACAGGAATTTAAAGGAGTGTGTCCGAATGCCAGAACATCCGGGAACAACTATTTCACTCTTTCGGAATATTTGTTGTTACGGGTATCCACCTTAATCATCTCACCGACGTTAATGAACAAAGGCACATAGACTTCAGCGCCCGTTTCCACCACTGCGCGTTTGAGTGAGTTGGTGGCCGTGTCACCCTTCACACCGGGATCGGCTTCAATCACTTCCAGATCCACAAACGGAGGAAGCTCGCAGGTCAGCGGGGTGTCCGTATCCGTATGATACATGATTTCAACGGCTTGGCCCTCTTTGAGCAAGCTGGGGTTGTTGATGAGGGATTTGTCGATGGAGAGCTGTTCGTAAGTCTCCGTGTGCATGAAATTGTACGTATTATCGTCCTCTTTGTACAAGAACTGGTACGGGCGGCGCTCCACGCGGGCGAGCTCGATCTTGATGCCGGCGTCAAAGCGGAACTCCTGCACTCTACCGGACTTGATGTTTTTCAGTTTCGTGCGGACAAAGGTGTTGCCTTTGCCGGGTTTCACATGAAGAAATTCGACGATAGTCCACAATTCATTGTTATGGACGATGCACAATCCATTTTTAAAATCAGCTGTCGTTGCCATATACGTGTGTTTTTATTTTAAATATAATCGGCGGCAAAAGTACGCTTTTTTTCCTTTTGCGCCTCTTACCACCGACTACTTTAATAATAAGAAACTGATTATCAATCTATTGTATTATTCCACCACAACACCATGGCGGTCAATCATCTTCCGCAGGTTGATCAGCGCGTAGCGCATACGGCCCAGCGCCGTGTTGATGCTCACGCCGGTGGATTCAGCTATTTCCTTAAAGCTGTAGTCCTGATAGATGCGCATGACAAGGACCTCTTTCTGCTCTTTAGGAAGATAGTCCACCAGATTGGACACGTCCTCGAAGATCTGCTCGCGGATGAGTTTCTGCTCCACCGACTCCTCACGGGTGCTGATCACATCGAAGATGTCGAACTCCCCGTTACTCTCATAGAGCGGCAGGCGCTGCAACTTCCGGTAGTAGTCGATACGGAGGTTGTTGGCGATACGCATGATCCATTGGAAGAACTTGCCCTCCTCGTGGTAGTTTCCGGAACGGATTGTGTTAATAACCTTAATGAATGTATCTTGGAAGATGTCCTCCGCCAATTCTTTGTTCTTAACAGAAATCATAATATAGGTAAACAGCCGCTTCTCGTAACGGGAGATCAAGGCTTTCAGTGCGGATTCGTCCCCATACTGGTAACGTTGCACTAATTCATTATCAGACAAAACATTAGCTTTCATCAGAAACTCCTTTCTTTATTAATATGAACGAACTAATAAAGTAAATGTTTTTCGATAGAACGCTGTTTTTGTTATCTAATACTTGAACGCTGCAAAAATACATTTTTTTTTAATTCGCAAGCCAAAAATCTCTTTTTTCAAAAAAAAATCACAGTACAATGTTTATAATCACCCATATCAATTTGATTACAAACAACATACAAAAGGCAACAAGAAAAATCAGGGCGAAAAAAGGTGCGATGAGTGTCAAAACGATGAAAAAATTGTATTTTTGCACGTCAAAAGGAAAAAGCCATGGCCTCGTTTGAAAGTTTGTATAACAAAATAGAATACAACGTGAAAGCGGCGGCGTTGCGCATGGCGGAACTGCGGAAGGAGAACGAAATGCTGCGAGGGGAGGTGGAATTACTCCGCCAGCAGCAACAGGGGTTGAAAAAGCAGCTGGCTGACATGGAGGAGAAAATCAAATTAACAATAATTACAAAAACGATATTAGACAAAGAAGATAAGAAAGAAACCAAAAGGCAGATACAAGATTGGGTGCGGGAGATTGACAATTGCATAACCCTTCTCACGAGCAAGTAGTGATGGAAGAAAAGATAAAGATCACCATACAGGTAGCGCAGAGGCCGATTACGATTCTGATACAGAAAGAGTGGGAGCACTACTTCCGGGAGGCGGAAAAGATAATCAACGATAGTTTTCTGACATTCGCCAAAAGATGGACATACAAAGACCAACAAGACCTACTCTCCAAGATACTGGTCGATTTTGTGGTGAAATGGCTGGCCGATGAAGAGAGACTGAAAGCATATGACGAGGAGTTGGTTCCGATGATGGAATCCCTGAAAAGCCTCACCGACACATTCGAAGTTGATTGATTCGTTCTTTGAAAAAGACATCCCGCATAAGTCCAGATACGTTTGTTAAACTCAACACATTTACAAACGAAGGGGACGCTTGCCTTACCTAGAACAGGCCCGAATCCGTACGGATGGAATTCATTCCCGGGGAAGCGCGAAGTAAGTCGGCACCTTCGATCATATCAGATAGGAGTTTTTCGAAACCCTATGGGACTTATGCGGTTTTTTTTGCCGCCCGCCCAACACACCCGACCGACTGAAGTGCCCATACAATATTAACTAAAACCCAATTATATATGACAGTACTTTGGATTATCATAGGCATTGTGATTGGAGCCGCAGCCGGCATCACACTGGCCTATACCCTACTCAAAAACCAACTCACAAAATCCGGACGCGAAGCCCTGAAGAAAGCCGAAGAAGACGGCGAACTGCTGAAGAAAGAGAAAATCCTCCAGGCCAAGGAGAAATTCCTGCAGCTGAAGAGCGAATACGAGAAGACCGTCAACGAGCGCAACCAGCAACTGGCCTCCGCCGAAAACCGCATCAAGCAGAAAGAGAACTCGCTCGGACAGAAAATGGAGGACCTGAACCGCAAGACGGCCGAGAACGCCGCCCTGAAAGAGAACCTCAACAAGCAGCTTCAGGCTGCCGCACAGAAACAAAAAGAACTGGACAGCCAGACCGCCATCCAAAAGGCGAAACTGGAATCCATCGCAGAACTCACCAGCGAACAGGCCAAGGAACAACTCATCAACCTGATGCAGGACGAAGCCAAAGCCGACGCCATGGTGCTCATCAAGGAAATCGTGGATGAAGCCAAAAACACCGCCAACCTCGAAGCCAAGAAGGTGGTGGTCAACGCCCTGCAACGCACCGGCGTGGAGGTGGCTCTGGAAAACACCGTCTCCGTATTCAACATCGAGAACGACGAGATCAAGGGCCGTATCATCGGACGCGAGGGACGTAACATCCGCACCCTCGAGAACCTCACCGGCGTGGACGTCATCATCGACGACTCGCCCGACGCCATCCTGCTCTCCAGCTTCGACCCTGTGCGCCGCGAAATCGCCCGCCTGTCGCTCCAGAAACTGGTCTCCGACGGACGTATCCATCCGGCCCGCATCGAGGAGATTGTGGCCAAGACAAAGAAACAAATCGAGCAGGAAATTGCCGAACTCGGCAAACGCACCTGCATCGACCTCGGAATCAACAACATGCCGCACGAGCTGATGCGGATGGTCGGCAAAATGCGCTATCGTTCGTCCTACGGGCAGAACCTGCTTCAACACTCCAAGGAGGTGGCCAATCTGTGTGCCACCATGGCCGCCGAGCTGGGCCTCAACCCGAAAATCGCCCGCCGCGCCGGCTTGCTCCACGACATCGGCAAAGTGCCAGACACGGAACCCGAAATGCCGCACGCACTCTTCGGAGCACGACTGGCCGAGCAGTACAAGGAACGTCCGGAAATCGTCAACGCCATCGGGGCGCACCATGACGAGATGGAGATGACTACCCTCATCGCCCCCATCGTCCAAGTGTGCGACGCAATCTCCGGCGCACGTCCCGGCGCACGCCGCGAGGTGGTGGAAGCCTACATGAAGCGCCTCAACGACCTCGAGAACCTGGCCCTCACCTACCCTGGCGTGGTGAAGACATACGCCATCCAGGCCGGCCGCGAACTGCGCGTCATCGTGGGCGCCGAAAAGGTATCCGACGCCGAAGCCAACCAGATCTCCTTCGACCTGTCGAAGAAAATCCAGAACGAAATGACCTATCCCGGACAAATCAAAATCACGGTCATCCGCGAAACCCGGTCCGTCAATTACGCCCGATAGAAACCCACTATGGAAGAGGAGAAGAAACCCAACAAACGAAGACGCAACTTCCTGTTGTTATACGGCGGAACCCTGCTCGTATTCCTCGTCTATTTCTTTTTCTTCTCCTCCCACTCTTTCAAGACCCACCTCTCCCTCGACCGCAAAATCGACAATCTCGAAGAAAAAATCACCTCTACCAAGAACCAGGTGGGCAATGTTTACACATTCGAACAACTGAACAACGACAGCACTCTTTTGGAGAAGTACGCGCGCGAACATCTTAATATGCACCGCGCCGACGAAGATGTCTTTATTATCATTCATGAATAGCCAAAACCGCGACATACGGATCCTCATCATCAATGGTGTGAACCTGAGCCAACTGGGCACCCGGGAGGTGAACCTGTACGGTCATCTCTCCTTCGAGGATTACCTTGCGCAACTTCGGGCAGAATACCCGGGCATTCAGTTGGACTATATCCAATCTGACATTGTTGGGGAACTTTGTACGGCCATCGGCCAGTCCGCGCCGTACGATGCAGTGGTGCTGAACGCGGGCGCCTACACGCACACAAGTCCCGAACTTGCCGACGCGGTGCGTTCCACGACTACCCCGGTGATTGAGGTTCACATCAGCAACCTGTTCGGACGGGAACGCTATCGTCGCCACTCCGAATTAGCGGCCCATTGCGCGGGCTTCATCAGCGGATTCGGGCTGGACAGCTACCGGCTGGCCATTGAATCGATATTACACAAAAAAAATTCACCCTCTTAAACTTCAGCCCTGTCGCATTGTCATTGCATCTGTTTTTTGAAAATCACAAACCTTAAAAATCATATTTGTCATGAAAAAAGTATTTAGTTTACTGATGGTTATGGCTTTTGTTTTCGCAGCTGTCGCCCAAGATGGCGGTGAAAGAGTCAAGAAAGTAAAAGAACCCGAAATCACATTTGAAAGCCTCACGCATGACTACGGCAACATCCAGCAGGGTGATAACGGAGTGTGCGAATTCCACTTCAAGAACACCGGCAAGGCCGATTTGATTCTCACCAACTGCCGTGCCAGCTGCGGATGCACAGTTCCCGAATGGCCCAAGGACCCCATCGCTCCGGGCAAGAAGGCCGTCATCACGGTGAAATACAACACACAGCGCATCGGTGCCATCAACAAGACGATCACCGTTGAGTCCAATGCCGTTAACAACCGCGTGGTGCTGAGCATCAAAGGCAATGTGGCTGCAAAGCCTGTGGAGGCAGCTCCCAGCAATGAAGCAAGTCCAATGAAGACCAACAACTAACAAAACAATGAAAAGAATACTCATTATCGGAATCTTACTCTGCGGCATCCTGTTCGTACAGGCGCAAGACACGAAGAAGACCACCCCGGCGAGCAAAAGTGCGACCACTAAGCCGGTCTATACCGGAACGGGCGCGGAAATCACATTCGACAAGCTCACGGTGGACTTCGGAACGCTGAAAGTGGGTGACGTGAAGGTGGTGACCATCACATTCACCAACATCGGCAAGAAACCGCTGATCCTGGATGATGTGATCTCGTCCTGCGACTGCACCACGGTGACGTGGGAGAAGAAGCCTGTCATGCCGGGTCAGAAGGGGACCATCAAGGCCACCTATACGGCCAAGAACACCGGTCTGATCAGCAAGCGGTTGACCGTGCTTTCCAACGCGAACACCGACAGAGTGATATTGCAATTGAAGGGTGAGGTCAAGTAAGGCCTCCCCTATCCCTGGGGTCGTTTGGTTTTGACAGCGGGTTCGGGGAATTGTAAGCAGGTCGGAGATTGTGAGCCGACTCCGTCAAAAATCAACTCTCGATGCCAATAAACGGCGAAACTTCTTATGCATTCGCAGCGTAACCGTTGCGGATCCCGCCGCACAGACAAGGTCTGCAGCCGCGGGCGCTTCCCCGGAAGTTAATCGGTCCGACGTCCGGCCAGAAGTGTCATAAAGGGACAGATAGCGAGTGCAGGCCTCGATGCACAAGCGAAAATCTTGAGGATACGCGCCGGACAGGTTGGTCCCGTACCATTCCGGCGCCGACAAACAAACGGAGACTAAACTTGTAGAAAGCAATTCTGCGGCTTGTTTGGACGAGGGTTCGACTCCCTCCGGCTCCACTTTGGACAGGGAAACTGCTTCCCCAAAACAAACAAAAGACACTGATAATCAAACGATTGTCGGTGTCTTTTTGTTTTATCTATATGAAACCAATATACCGAACTCAAAAAGATTTATATTTTTAGAGCGACAAAAAATAATGATAGGGTTCGTGAGATTTATTGGGCGTTCGATGTTACAACAATAAATAATTCCCAACCCTTCCAAAAAATTCCTATCTTTGCCGCCCAAAGCAATCGGAATCTTAAACTAAAAACGAGTAATATATACGAGACAATAGAAGAATAAAAAGACAAATAACATATTGACATAAAGCGTTTTTGCTTTTCAAGTGGACCGAAATCTCGACAATTTCAACCTCACTACTCAAGAAAGCAGAGATGCTCACGGTGTATCCGTGGGCTTTCTTGTTTGTAGTGTAGGTAGTCGAGAACCTCGGTCCAGACAGAAGTTCACGGATTCTTTTTTGTGACCGCTCGAAAGGCGAAGCGCCCCAAACGCCAAGCCTATGAGCACCAAGTTTTTCAATAATATTGAGACGAGGCTGATGGACAAGTTCCACGGTATCGCCTCCGCCATGGCCGACTTCGACATCTTCCATGCCGTGGTTGGCTATTTTCGTTCCAGCGGCTACTTCAAACTGCGCAAGGAGCTGGAGAATGTCAGCGAAATCCGCATTCTCGTCGGCATCAATATCAACAATCTCTTCCGACAGTCGCAGGCTGCCGGCAAACTGTTTTTCGGCGACAGGGAGGCGAGTCTCGAACAATATTGCGAGGATTTCCTCCGCGATGTCTATCAGTCGGAATACGCTTCCGATGTGGATGACGGCATCCGCCAGTTCTGCGCCGACATCGCCGACGGACGTTTGCAACTGCGCATTCATCCCACCAAAGACCTCCACGCGAAGTTCTATCTCTGTCTGCCGAAGAGCCACAGCGAGCATAGCGACGGCTGGGTCATTATGGGCAGCAGCAACCTCAGCGCGCAAGGGCTCGGTACCACCGAACCGCCTCGCTATGAGCTGAATGTGGCCATAAAGGATTATGACGATGTGCATTACTGCGAGGAGGAATTTCAGCAGCTGTGGAACGACGCCATACCCGTGACTATGGATGACGTGAACGGCATCGTGGACGTCACTCATCTCGCGGCGCCTGAGCACCAGCCTACGCCATACGAACTCTATATGCGGATGCTCATCGACCATTTCGGCAATCAGGTCGAAGACCATTTCGTCCCTCATCTTCCCGACAATTACGACGACCTCACCTATCAGCGCGATGCTGTGGTGCAAGGGTACGACATTATGATGCGGCACGGCGGATGCTTTATCGCCGATGTGGTGGGTTTGGGCAAAACCGTGGTGGCGGCCATGATTGCGCAA
>JAEEGG010002092.1_pt1 | contig 52346 bp, 43 predicted proteins | sample 9134161 | NCBI WGS metagenome assembly JAEEGG01 (sample SAMN16246543, study PRJNA631951) | gut metagenome | biome: gut microbiome; feature: rumen; material: CR-attached | host: Bos | place: Iran: Karaj | collected 2018-10 | reverse complement strand
AGAAACTCAGGATCCTTGTAATCTACATACTTGATACCGGCTTTTTTGAAGCGGCAGTATTTTTTCTTTCTAACCTCGACTGTCGGGGGATTGAGATATCTGATATCGTCCTGTGCCATTGTATTATTCCTCCGTGTTTACAGGTTGTTCAACAGTTGCGTTGGCTTTCTTTGCGCGACGGCGCTCAGCGTAAGCCACTGCGTGTTTGTCCATAGCCACAGTCTGGAAGCGGATGATGCGCTCATCACGCCTGTACTGGGTTTCCAATGTGTCAACAAATGCAGGTTCAGCCTTGAATTCGATCAAGTGATAAAAACCTGTGGTCTTCTTCTGGATAGGGTAAGCGAGCTTGCGCAGGCCCCAGTCCTCTTCATACACGACCTCGCCGTTGTTGGCCTTGATAAGGTCGATGTACTTAGCAACCGCTTCCTTCATCTGGCTTTCAGACAAAACGGGAGTTGCGATGAAAACGGTTTCGTACTGATTAAACATTTTCTTAATTATTTGATTATTAGTTAAAGCCCCTCTGGGTTTTCCAAAGGGGCTGCAAAGATACAACTTTAATCTTAATTACCAAATAAATCGCTAACTTTGCGACTGTTATGACAGACAACCGCCTGAAAGTATTCTGCGAAGCCGCTGAGTGTCTCAACTTCAGCAAGGCCGCCGCCGCGCTCGGCATAAGCCAGCCCGCAGTCTCAAAGCATATCGCGAAACTTGAAGAAGAGCTCGGCTGCGCGCTTTTCGTCCGTTATGACAAAAGCATCATCCTCACCGAAAAGGGAGAGCAACTGCTCAAGATCGCCCGTTCAATCCTCGACAAATATGCGGAAATAGACTCCCTGAAAGTATAAATAATAAGGGCCGGGGAGGGAGCTTCACTACTGGAGCTTCACCACTGTGATGCCGGCGTCGGGCGGCATATAATGCGATTGCCAAAGCTTTGCTATGCATTAATTATTTGAAAAAAACATCTTGATAGAAGACGTATTTTTGAGTATTTGGAGTTATATTAATGGTGTGCCACTATCGTTACATGCCATTAGCTTAAAAGATAGAAAAAACATATATGTGATTAAACTGGATTGATCAGTATGAAAAGTTTGATGAGGTTTTTTGTCGCAATGTCTGTCATGTTTTTTGTGGCGTCTGGATGTAATGTTACTCTTAATCGCGATCTTTATCGCTATATTCATGATATAGAAATCAGCATAACAGATGCTTCTGGGCATGATTTAGTGGCCCCTCTTGGTGACGAGAAGTGGATGCCGGAAAAAGAACGCACCAACAGATGGCATGGGCATATCAATCCTGAACGATATAACTTGAGCATTGTCCGTCCAGGTAAAGACATTTTGCAAGCGCGGTCTATGGAAGAGAGGCAAAATCTTAAGGGGCCTATTTTTATTATACGACAACATGGCGAAGAATCTCATCCATTTGAAGGGAGCTGGTTGTTTAATAATTATCAAAATGTCAGCCCTACAAAAGATAAAGAGTTGGACAGGCAATTGATATACAGATTCACTTGTCCTGAAATATTCGGGGACGATGCCGAACACGACATAGTTACATTTTGGGAAGCCGAAGGAAGAACAGGCATTTATACTTATCCAAAATGTACAAAAGCCTTTCTTGGAGATAAGGAGCTGGCAGTAGAAGAATACCATTACACCAATTCGGCTGGAAATAAATTTTCTATGTATTACATAAGGATAGTCCTTGACAAATGACGCCATAGGACTCTGAGTGCTTCCGCCGTCCCTGTTTTGGGGACGGCGACAGAACCTTTGTGTCTGGCAGTGCCGGCGAAAGATATCTATCTATTTGGCCAAATATAAAATCAAAATCAGCCAAATAGCCCAAGTTATAATCGGTTTTGACTGATTATAGGTATGATGATCGGCTGGAGGGTGATGTTCTAAGAGCGTGTTCGATGTGATATTTGAGAAATATAATAAAGGCCGCCTCGAAAGCGGCCCTTACTATTTTTGCTGTTATGTGTTGTATATGTGTTTTATAAAGCACATTTTATAAAGAAATCTGTGTTTTATAGGAAACATTAACTATATTTGCATCAAATAGAAATAATAAATGGAAAAACTCTTTGCCAGACACGATCAGATTATACGGGATGTTCCGATGGATTATATCCGGGATTTTGAAGAAAAGATAGATTGGGATGCCCGGCTTTCCATAATAAAAGGACCGAAAGGTGTGGGAAAATCCACCCTGATGCAGCAGCATATTCGGAAAACATTTGGCTCTGGCAACCACAAGGCCCTTTACTGCTCAGCGGATTCCGGTTACTTTACTACCCATACGCTGGTAGAGACGGCAGAAGAATTCATTAAGCTGGGCGGAACACATCTTTTTATCGACGAAGTTCATAAGTATGATGGTTGGAGCCGGGAAGTCAAGGAGATATACGATACTTACCGAAACTTGAAGATCGTCCTTAGCGGATCCTCTCTTATTCAACTTAACGACGGCAAGGCAGACCTGTCCCGAAGAATTTCGGAACGGATGATGCCAGGATTGTCTTTCCGTGAATTCCTGCTATTCAAAGCCGGTATCCGTCTGGAGCCATTCTCCCTGGAAAATCTTCTTCAGGAACCGTCGGCCATATGTTCCCACATCCTCGAGGAATGTCATCCTCTGGAGCATTTCCGCAGTTATCTTGAATATGGGTACTACCCTTTCTTTCTGGAGAGCAGGAAAGACTTTGCCTCAAGGGTCGAGAATGTCGTAAACTATATCATCGACACAGAGCTTCCCAAGCATCGCGGGCTAGAGGTAGGTAATACGCGAAAGGTAAAAGCTCTGCTCCAAGTTCTGTCTGTTATGCTCCCTTACGAGGTGGATATTGCCAAGCTTTCACGGACCATAGGCATTGAACGGAGAACCGTGTTGAAGTATCTTACATATCTTGAAGAGGCCAATCTCATCCGCCGCCTTTACACAAATCTGGATTCTATCACGGATCTCCAGAAACCTGATAAGATTCTTCTGGATAACACCAATCTGCTCTTCACCCTCTCCTCGCTTACTTCTCCTGAAATCGGGACGGTCCGCGAGACCTTCTTCTGCAACCAGATTGCTTCTGCCGGACATAGAGTAGAATATGGTGGGCTTAAGACGGGTGATTTCCGAGTTGGGAAGAAAGTTGTGATTGAAGTGGGTGGACCTGACAAGGGATTTGACCAAATCCGTAATGAGGAGGAATCCTACATTGCTGCCGATGGCATTGAATCATCCGTTTCCCGAAAGATTCCGCTCTGGGCATTTGGATTCCTATATTAATCATTACATATATTTGGCCTTTGCCTCCTCGACTGATATGTTGAGAAATACAATAAAGGCCGCCTCAAAAGAAGCGACCCTTATTATTTTTGTGCGGGGGTGGAACTACTTCTTCGGAGCGTCCTTCAGGACTTCCACGATGAAATCCCAGAACTTGGCGACGCTGGGAACGAACACCCTTTCGTCTGGAGAGTGGGGAGAGCAGAGGGTAGGGCCGCAGGATACCATATCCCAGTTCGGGTATTTGGCTCCGAGGATGCCGCATTCCAGTCCGGCGTGAACGGCCAGGACCTTCGGCTCATTGCCGTAGAGTTTCTTGTAGACTCTCTTCATCTCGTCGAGAATCTCTGAATCCATATTCGGTTTCCATCCTGAATAGGCACCGGAGAATTTGACCTTGGCCCCGGCCAGTTCGAAGACGTTGCGCATCTGCTCGGCCATATCCATCTTGGAGCTGTCGATCGAGCTGCGGATAAGGCTGCTGACGGTGAATACGCCGTTTTCAGTGCGGACTATCGCAAGGTTGCCGGATGTCTCCACCATTCCGGGCATATCGAGGCTCATACGGGTCACTTCATTGGTGCAAGCTGACACGGCCATAATCATTTTCAAGCCGACATTTCCTGCTATGACAGTCTTGGCTTTGGTCTTCTTTGCAATAATCTCCACTGCGGGGTCGATCTTGCCGAATTCATTCCTGACCTCGGCGAGAACGCCGGATGCGGCTGATTCTACTGCAGCTGCTTCAGCCTGAGGCACGGCAACTACAGCCACGCACTCACGCGGAATCGCGTTGCGCAGGTTTCCGCCCAGGATGCACGAGAGCTTGCCTTTGTGGTCGCGCAGCAGGGGCAGCAGAACCCTTGCCATAACTTTGTTGGCGTTGCCGCGTCCTTCGTTGATCTCCATACCGGAATGGCCCCCGCGTAGACCTTTGACAGTGATTTCATAAGCCACATAGCCGGCAGGCACGGGCTCTTCTTTGTATTTCTTTGTCACGCTCACATCCACACCGCCTGCACAGCCGACATAAAGTTCTCCTTCGGTCTCCGAGTCCATATTGATGAGGATGTCTCCTTTCAGGACGCCGGGAGCCAGTTTGAAGGCGCCGGTCATACCAGTCTCTTCATCAACAGTGAAAAGAGCTTCGACCGGACCGTGCTGGAGGTCCTTGGCTTCAAGGATGGCCATTGCGGTAGCTACGCCCAGACCATTGTCTGCACCGAGGGTGGTGCCGCTGGCATAGACCCACTGCTGTCCGTCTTTCTCCACTATGCGGGGTGTGATGGGGTCCTTATGGAAATCGTGCGCCACGTCGTTGTTTTTCTGCGGCACCATATCCATATGGCCTTGAAGGATAATACCCTTTCGGTCTTCCATACCTTTGGTGGCAGGCTTGCGGATGATTATGTTGCCCATAGGGTCTTTGATGGTCTCCAGACCGAGGTCCTTGCCGAATTTTTCAAGAAATGCTGAAACCTTCTCTTCGTGTTTCGAAGGTCTCGGAATGCGTGTGAGGGCGTAGAAGTTTTTCCACACTCTCTCAGGGTTGAGATGACTTATATCCATAATATTATTTTAGTACTGAGTTCAACGGGAAAGAAAGCGTCTGACCGAACTGGTAGACGGGAATGCGGGTCTGCAGCAGTGTCTGGCTGCCGTCCATTATCCTTGCGGTGGCGACTGCAGGCACCCTGTAATAAACGGTGCCGGCGGCTACGGGCCTTGAGCCGGATTCGACACCACCGGTAGTTATCGATGCAGTCTTGTCGAATGTCAGCTGGAGCACGATCGGACGCCCTGCAACTTCGTTGGGGGGCAGCAGACCTTCATTTTCAGAAATCCTGAATGCCACGTACATCTGATTTGCGGTAGATTTAGAGGGGACTACGTCAAAGTTCATTGTCTGGATGGAGGTTGTGCTGGCACCGTAGAAAAGGCTCATATACTCTTGCTCCAGCCTCGTAATCTCAGCTATGGCTGCCTGCAGAGCGTTGCCTTCGAATGTTGCATCAGTATCTCCGGTAATAATCTGGACGCGGTTCCTGCGAAGGTCGAAGATGGCATTGGCAGTTTCCTGCGCTTTCTTCTCCAGAGACTTCTCTACGACCTGGCTCTGAGACACAGCAACTCTCTGGAAGCCTTCAGCAGTATTTACTGTTTTATAAAGGGTGGTAGTCGCGCTTGTCAGATTGCCCTCGACATCCTTGCCGGCGAAAACATCGTTGTTGGCAATGGAAGGGAACCTCCACGACTCCGGTTTTCCGGTGTAGCTGTCAGAAGCGATGACAAGGCCCTGAGAGCAGAGCTGGAGGAAATTGGCCGCAGCCGTTCCCCTTCCGGAAAGGTTGAGGGCGATCCTTGTGGAAGGATCCGCCTCGAGATATGGAGCCATATCGATAGATTTGAGGGTGTACGTCACCTCATCCGAGGTACGGGCAGGCGCGCCCATATATTTCTGGGCGAACTGGGCGTAGGGACCGGCGACAAAGGTTTCTTTCTCAGCCACCACTGTGAGCATTATGGAAGTCTGGGGCAGCGAATAGATCACTACTCCGGCGGGCTGCTCCTGCCCTGCTTCAAGCATCTGGGCATTCGCCGTCTGTATGCCTGCAAAAATGCAGAGCAAAGCACATAGGGTTCTTGTAAATCTTTTCATATCGTTATTGTATATTATTGTCATAAATACCGAGATCCTTCCATCTTTTGTGGCTCCACAGCCAGTTGCCTTTGTCGGCGATGATATCCCGTTCAAGCTTCGATGCGAATGATTTCGTGATATCTCCGGGCTGCGTGGCGGCGGAGTCTTCGCAGATAGCCTCACATTTTATTACATATCTGCTCCGGGCTACTTTGTTGATGCCGATGTATACAACAGGTATGCCCGTCTTGCGGGCTATGGCCTCGGCGCCTGCCACCCACTCGGTCTTGAGCCCGAGGAACCGGGTCTGGACGCTGCCCTTCCCTTCGGGGCGCTGGTCGGCTATGAAGAAATAGACTTTTCTGTCGTCCCTGTGTTCCAGGGCATAGCGCAGGAAACTGCCGGACGGCACAAGATTCTTCCGCTTGAAGCGGTGGAAGCTGCGAAGGCGCAGGAACAGCTCTTCGCTCAGAGCGTTTGACATAGTGTGGTAGGCGCTCATTACGTTGTCATAGCCGTATGTGGCCTCATCGCTGTAGACCGGCAGGCCGGGAAGAAGCTCCCAGTTGCCTGTGTGTCCCAGCAGCACCACCACGCTGCCGTGGCGCACGAACATATCGTTGAGCAACTCTCCTCCCTCGACGCTGCAGACACCTTTCTTTTTAATGTGCGCGTAACTGCGGGTAAGACTCCACACTGTTTCGCATATCAAATCTGCGATATGGAGGTAATAGCCTTTCACAAGGGCTTGCGTTTCTTCTTCCGTCAGGTCGGGGAATGCGGCCTTAAGGTTGGTGCGGACCACCGGCAGCCTGTATTTCAGGACCGGACCCAGCAACCAGGCCACGAAGCGGGCGAGAAGATGATGGACGCACAGCGGCAGCAGCGACAGAAGGACTGTCGGAATGAGGAGTATATAAACCGCCAGTGTGCGCAAAAACTTCATTGCAGGGGCTTTTTATTGCTTTCAAATTTAATACTTATTTCAAAATTGTTAAATTTGTTACCTGAGTAAGCTAAAACTTAAATCCATTATGTTCAAAGGACATCCTAAAGGCTTGTATGCATTGGCTCTGGCCAACACAGGCGAACGTTTCGGTTATTACACGATGCTTGCCATATTTATGCTGTTCCTCCAGGCAAAATTCGGATGGGGCGGCTCACTGGCCAGCACGACTTATGCAATTTTCCTGGCTGCAGTTTATTTCTTCCCTGTCGTGGGCGGTATCCTGGCCGACAAGATCGGCTACGGCAAATGCGTCGTGACGGGTATCTGCGTAATGTTCCTCGGTTATGTCGCGCTTTCCATCCCCACTGCCGCCAACACACTCGGCGTGGTGCTGATGCTCGGCGCCCTGCTCTGCATCGCGATAGGTACAGGCCTCTTCAAAGGCAACCTGCAGGTGCTGGTAGGTAACCTCTATGACGACCCGAAGTATTCCGCAAAGCGCGACTCCGCCTTCAGCCTCTTCTATATGGCTATCAATATCGGCGCGATGTTCGCTCCTTCAGCAGCCACTGCCATAACCAACAAATTCCTCGGCAAGGCAGGCCTCATCTACAAGGCCGACATCCCCGCCCTGGCCCACCAGTTCCTGAACGGCACCATCACTCCCGAGAATACTGCAAAACTTCAGGATCTGGCGTCGCTGATGCCGGGAAGCCCTGCTTCTATGCCTCTTGACCAGTTCAGTTCATACTATATCGAGCACCTGGCGTCTTCTTACAATATGGGCTTCGCCATCGCCTGCGTCTCACTGATCGTATCGATGCTCATCTACGTGCTCACCCGCAAGTGGTACAAACACGCCGACGTCAACGCCAAGCAGGCTGCAGCCAAAGGCAATGCCGAGGTTGTGGAACTCTCTCCGAAGCAGACCCGTGACCGCATCGTAGCCCTCTGCCTCGTGTTCGCAGTCGTAATCTTCTTCTGGATGGCGTTCCACCAGAACGGACAGTCCCTGACGTGGTTCGCAAGGGACTACACCCAGGACTATGCGAGCGGCTGGATAAGGATGGGCTTCAACATCTGGGTGCTCGCCCTCATTGCCGCATCTGTCTACACGCTGTTCGGCACCTTCCAGTCTGAGACAAGGAAAGGCAAGTTCATCTGCGGATTCGTCACGGCAATGCTCTGGTTCGGCGCGTACATCATTTTCACGGGCATTCCCAACCCGATCGAGATCCAGCCCCAGCTCTTCCAGCAGTTCAACCCGTTCTATGTTGTGGCTCTGACCCCTATCTCTATGGCCATCTTCAGTTCTCTTGCAGCCAAGAAGACGGAAAAATATCCCAAGGGTATGGAGCCGTCAGCCCCTAAGAAGATCGGTCTTGGAATGTTCGTGGCAGCCATCGGATATGTCATTATGATGATTGCCTCAAAGGGACAGGCTTCACCTGCCGAGCTTGGCGGCACCGTCTCTCCCGATCCGGTTGTTCCGGGATACCTCATCTCTACATATCTCGTGCTGACATTTGCCGAGCTGCTTCTCAGTCCGATGGGTATTTCCTTCGTGACCAAGGTTGCTCCTCCGAAATATAAAGGCTTGATGATGGGTCTGTGGTTCGCAGCCACTGCCATCGGCAACTATCTCAGTTCTATCCCCGGCCTGCTCTGGGACAAGGTTCCTCTCTGGGCCAACTGGGGTATCCTGATGGCACTCTGCGTCATCGCAGGTCTCATTATGTTCGCTATGCTCAAGAAGATAGAAGCAGCTACCGAATCATAATACTGATGCGAGGCATAAGGCTTTTCTCTGTTCTGTTCGCCGTCCTTCTGTTCCATTCTCCGGACGTCAGGGCGGAAGGCGAGGGGCCTTTTGTCTTCCAGGCAAAGACGATAGACTTCGGCGGCATCAAGGAAGCCGACGGGCCTGTAAGCGGCAGTTTCTGGTTCTATAACCGTTCCAACAAGGCGGTGCAGATTGATTTCGTGGCCACAAGCTGCGGCTGCACGACTGTCGATTACCCGACCCAGCCCGTAGAACCCGGGCAGACCTGCGAACTTGTCGTCCGTTTCAACCCGGCCAATATGTCCGGCAAGGTTTACCGTGACGTTACGGTGGTCACGAAAACCAGCGAGGACCGGCTGGTCATCTCTGCCGACGTCGAGCCGGCTCCTGTCGGCCCGGAGCAGACGTACCCGAGCATTGTCGGCAGCGGAATCCGGTCCCGCGACCTGGCCTACCGTTTCGGTTATGCCGCGCAGGGGCGCAGCCAGTCCCAGAGCATCACCCTCTACAACGGCAGCGGCAAGACAGTGCTTCTCAAGGCGGAGAGCAGCAATCCGCACCTCAGCGTAAAGGCTCCTTATTCGCTCAAGCCGGGTGCTGCCGACGGAATGACCGTGACCTACGACATCCCCGTGTCGGCCTCAAACTACGGTGTGTGCGATGATGTCATAACCCTCTATGTAGACGGAGTCAAGGCAGAACACCCCATCCGCCTTTCTGCCATAATGGTGGATGACCTCGACCGCAATGACAAGAATGCGCCTTCGATGCGGGTCGACCCTTCGTATTTCACCCTGAAAGACGTAAGGAAGGGCAAGAGCGTAAAGAAGCAGCTTACTGTGTACAATGACGGCAAGAAGGACCTGATACTGAGGCACGTCAAGCTGTCCGGCGGGATAGAGACCTCTCTCAAGGCGGGTGCCGTGATACGCCCCGGCAAAAGTGCTGTTTTTGACATCAAGGTGACTGCCCCCAAGACTGCAGCTTCTTCTGAAGGAAGCATTTATATCATAACAAACGACCCTCTCAGGCCGCAAAAGGAAATCTTCATCAGGACCAACACTAAATAACCTAAAACTTATACTCATGAAAAAACTATTCTTAGCCTTGATCGCAGTGTCGGCCATAGCACTGACATCCTGCAAGAACAATGCTTCAGGCAATTATGAGTACCCGTTCCAGAATCCGAACCTGTCGACGGAGCAAAGGGTGGACAACATCATCTCCCTGCTGACTCCGGACGAGAAGATCGGACTGATGATGAATGGTTCGATCTCGGTCGAGCGTCTGGGCATCCCCGCCTACAACTGGTGGTCAGAGGCCTGCCACGGCATCTGCACCAGCGATGCAACAGTTTTTCCCCAGGCGATAGGCCTTGCTGCAACCTTTGACCAGGATATGCAGTACCAGATCTACACTATGGTGTCAGATGAGGCCCGCGCACACTGGAACATCACCAACCACAACGTGATGGACAAGACCGAGGCCACCGGCGGCATCTGGAACCAGGGTCTTTCTTTCTGGTGCCCCAACATCAACATCTTCCGTGACCCCCGCTGGGGACGCGGCCAGGAGACTTACGGCGAGGACCCGTACCTGACAGGTGTTATGGGAAGCGCTACCGTAAGGGGAATGCAGGGCAATGACAAGAGATATCTCAAGACCCATTCCTGCGCAAAGCACTACGCAGTCCACAGCGGTCCTGAATCAAGCCGCCACAGAGATGATATCTACGTTTCGATGCGTGACCTTTGGGAGACCTATCTCCCCGCTTTCAAGGAGCTGGTAACCAAAGCAGACGTGCAGGAAGTAATGTGCGCCTACAACCGCTACGAGGGTGAACCTTGCTGCGGCAGCGACAGGCTTCTGGTCGACATCCTGCGCGACAAATGGCAGTACAAACATCTCGTGGTTTCAGACTGCGGAGCCATCAACAACTTCTACACGAAGGGACAGCACGAGACACATCCCGATGCGGCTACGGCCAGCGTCGACGGTGTCCTCTCAGGCACTGATATCGAGTGCGGAACCAGCTACAAAGCGCTCAAGACCGCTCTTGCCGACGGCCTCATCAAAGAGAGCGACTTGGATGTCAGCCTGCGCCGCATATTCACCAGCCGCTTCGAACTCGGTCTCCACGACCCTGAGTCTATGGATCCCTGGGCCAACCTCGGCGCTGACGACATCAGCAGCCCCGAACATACTGCAATGGCACAGAGGGCAGCCCGCGAAGCTATGGTCCTTCTCAAGAACGACGGCATCCTCCCTCTGTCAAAGAACACCAAAACCATCGCTGTCGTAGGTCCCAACGCTGACAATGCCGGTATGCAGAACGGCAACTACAGCGGCACGCCTACCGCAGCCAACACCCTCTCTATCCTGAACGCCCTCAAGAAGGCAGTCCCCGGAGCCGACATCATCTATGAAAAAGGCTGCGAACTGGCAGATCCTTATCTGACTCTCGACCATATGGCAGACATCAACGGCGGCAAAGGACTCCACGGTGAGTATTTCAACAACACCGCTATGAGCGGAGCTCCGGTTGCAGCTGCTGACTATACAGCCCTCAACCTCCGCACTTCAGGCGACTACCGTTTCGCTCCCGGCGTTGAGATGACCAACTTCTCTGCCCGTTACACCGGAACATTCGTTGCTGACTTCACCGGTGATATGAACTACAGCATCCGCGGCAACGACACGTGGAAATTCACCGTGAACGGCAAAACCGTAGCCGAGCAGAAAGAAGCCACCAACGTACGTTATGGCCGCGGTATGGTTCCGCAGACTTCATTCCCTGTAGTGAAAGGCCGCACCTACACCATCGCCATCGACTACACCAAGGGCGCCACAGGCACAGCTTACTTCGCATTCAACATCAGCCAGCGCAAGCTTCCTGACTACGACGAAATCGCAGCCAAAGTTGCATCGGCAGACGTGATCATTATGGTCGGCGGTCTTTCAGCCCAGCTGGAAGGCGAGGAAATGATGGTGACTTACGACGGTTTCAGCGGCGGCGACCGCACCAAGATCGAGCTTCCCGAGCCTCAGATCAAACTCCTCCAGGCAGTGCACTCTACCGGCAAACCTGTAGTATTTGTAAACTGCACGGGCAGCGCCATCGGTTTCGGTGCAATCGAGAACCAGTACAACGCCCTTCTGCAGGCCTGGTACGGCGGACAGGCAGCAGGTATCGCTGTGGCAGACATCCTCTTCGGCGATTACAATCCCGCAGGCCGTCTCCCCGTTACATTCTACGCCTCTACAAGCCAGCTTCCCGACTTCAAGGACTACAGTATGGCTAACCGCACTTACCGCTACTTCAACGGCAAGCCCCTCTATGCGTTCGGCTATGGCCTGAGCTATACAAACTTTGCATATGGCGACGCCAAGCTGTCAAAGAAATCAGTCAAGGCCGGCAAGGGCGTGGACATCACGGTTCCTGTCACCAATTCAGGCAAGATCGCTGGTGACGAAGTCATCCAGGTATACGTCAAGAGTCTCGATAATCCTGAAGCTCCCATCAAGGCCCTCAAGGGCTTCAAGCGCGTCAACATCGCAGCCGGAGCTACTGAGAACGTCACGATTTCTCTGGCTCCCGAAGCATTCGCATACTACAGCGCAGCAATCGACGAACTCGCTCCGATGGCCGGCAGATATCAGATTCTGTACGGCAGTTCTTCACGTGACGAAGACCTCAAGGCTATTGACTTCCAGGTTCTCTAACTGCTGTAAGCATAAAATAATAAGGGCCGCTTCTTTCGAGGCGGCCTTTACTATGTATAACCTAAAACTTAACCTATGAAAAACTTGACTTAGGATTAAGCAATAGGCGTGCCACAATTATTCTTTTACCTCACGAACTGAAATAATTTTTACGGGTTCCAGCGGGAGGTTGCGGTTGTTGGTTTCTACGGCTGCGATTTTGTCGATAACGTCAATGCCGGAAATCGTCTCGCCGAAAATAGTGTACTCGCCATCGAGGTGCTTGCAGCCTTCTTCGCTCTGGACGAGGTAGAACTGCGAGCCTGAAGATGCCTTTTCGGGATTCACGTTGTCACCTCTGCGCGCTGCTGCAAGGGCGCCTTTCTTATGGGTCTTGCCGGGCACGATCTCAGCGGGGATGGTGTAGTTCGGACCGCCGGTGCCGTACTGGGCTTCCTTACCCTCCTGCTTGGTGAAGGGGTCGCCGCCCTGGATCATAAAGTTTTTGATCACACGGTGGAAAAGCATACCGTCATAATAGCCGCTGCGTGCGAGTTTCACGAAATTGTCGCGATGCAGGGGTGTTTCCTTATAGAGTTTCACGACGATGTCGCCCTTTGTGGTTGAAATCTTGAACACAGGCTCTTCGGCTATCTCTTCGGGCTCTGCGGTTTCGCCCTGTGAGAATGAAGGCTGGTCTGTATTGATATCCTTGGGTGCTTTGTTGCCGTTCTTGCAACCTGAGAAAAAGAGTGCCATAGTAACGATCAGTGATAATGTCAGTATTCGTTTCATAATGTTGGTTATTTGAAGGGCAAATTTAGCCAAATTTCCTATTTTTGTATGGTAATCTTGACTCCGAGATGGCAAATCCTTTGAAACAACTGGCGAGCGAAACCGCCATTTATGGTCTGAGCACCATTCTGGCCCGTGTCGTCAACTTTTTGCTGGTTCCCGTGTATACGGCGATACTCAGCCGCTCCGATTACGGAGTCGTCACGGAGTTCCTCTCTTACATAGCCATCCTGCAGGTAGTCCTGGCCCTGGGCCTTGAGACAGGCTGTTTCCGCTATGCAACCATCAAAGAGATCAACAACTCATCAAAGGTTTTCTCCACTGCGTTCTCGATAGTCTTCGTGCTGTGCGCGCTGTTCTACGTCTGCTGCTCCGCCTTCTCCGGCGGCATAGCTACCGCCCTCGGCTACGAAGGCAACGGCCGTATCATCAAGTATGTGGGTCTCATCTTGTGGATAGACACCATTACGGCCATCATCTTCGCAAGACTGCGGTATGAGCACAAGGCGCTCAAGTTCGCCGTCATAAAGACCCTCAAGATACTTACAGAACTGGGAGTGAACCTGCTGCTGTACCTTCGCTTCCCGAAGTTCGCAGCAGCCCATCCTGACAGCTGGATGCTCACTTTCGTGAGCCCCGTGCCGGATTATACCTATGCGATATTCGCCATCCTCGTTAGCTGTCTGCTGTGCCTGATACTGCTGATTCCGGAAATCTTCCGCCTCAGGTTCCGTATGGACAAGGAGCTGACCCGCTCACTGCTCATCTATTCTCTCCCGCTGATGATTGCAGGACTGCCCGGAGTGCTGAACGACTTTATGGACAGAATCCTTATGCGTTTCCTCGACGCCGACCCGGCCCTTTGGCGCGCTGACCTCGGTGTCTATCAGGCAGGAGTCAAGATAGCCGTCATAATGTCCCTCTTCGTGCAGATGTTCCGCTATGCTGCCGAGCCTTTCTTCTTCCAGAGGGAGAAAGACAAGGACAACAAGGCCCTCTATGCCCAGGTAATGAGCTATTTCGTGGCATTCTGTATGTTCGGCTTCCTGGTAGTCACCCTATACCTTGACGAGATCGGCCTGATCCTCGGCCGCAACTTCCGGGAGGGTCTCTCCATCACTCCGATAATGCTGATGGCGTATGTACTGCTGGGAATGCAGTTCAACATAAGTATGTGGTACAAACTGAGCGGCAAGACCGGCTATGCAGTGTGGATCACGCTGGCAGGCCTGGTCGTCACTCTTGCCATCAATTTCATCTTTATGCCCCGCTACAGCTACTATGCGGCAGCCTGGGGTCACGTGGCAAGCTATGTGGTGATGATGGCCATCTCGCTGTGGCTCGGCAACAAATACTACCCCATTCCCTATAATTGGGTGCAGATTTCCCTGTGCATACTGCTCGGTCTCGGAATATACATAGGGTCACTGTTCGTACCGGAGCTTTCACTCTGGCCCAAGCTGGGAGTACAGACTGCGCTGCTGCTCTGCTACCTTGTCCCCGTCGCCGCCAGCATCTTCTTCTACCGTCGCCGCAGAAAAACCGCTTGAAACCATAAATCAAATGAAAGTCAAGATAGTCAACAAATCCGCTTACCCCTCACCCTCCTACGCCACTCCATATTCAGCCGGCGTGGATCTTAAGGCAAACATCGCAGAGCCCGTAATCCTCGGCTCACTGGAGCGCACGATGATTCCGACAGGATTGTTCATCCAGCTGCCGGAAGGATATGAAGCCCAGGTACGTCCGAGAAGCGGCCTGGCCGCAAAACACGGCATCACCGTCACCAACAGCCCCGGCACCATCGACGCCGACTATCGGGGAGAAGTGTGCGTGCTGCTCGTCAACCTCTCGAAGGACCCTTTCACCATCGAGCCCGGAGAAAGGATTGCACAGATGGTGATCGCACGCCACGAGCACGTTGAATGGGAGGAAGTCGAACAACTCGATGAGAGCAGCCGCGGTACAGGCGGATTCGGATCTACCGGGACGAAATAGGCTATGAAAGACTTGTACGACATTTTTACAGAGTGCGGAGCCAAAGTCTGCACCGATACCCGCCGCATAATTCCCGGCTCCGTATTCTTCGCCCTCAAAGGCGACAATTTCGACGGCAACGACTTTGCCGCGGCGGCCCTGGAGCAAGGCGCCGCCTATGCGGTGGTTGAAAGGACTCCGGATGGATCGGACGGACGATTCATAAAGGTGCCCGACACTCTGCTTGCTCTCCAGCAGCTTGCGAGAATCCACCGGATGCATTTCGACATACCTGTTGTGGGAATTACCGGCACAAACGGAAAGACTACCACAAAAGAACTGGTGAACGCAGTCCTCAGCGCCAAATACAGCACATTGTGCACCAAAGGCAACCTCAACAACCACATCGGGGTGCCTCTGACACTGCTCGGACTGGGCCAGGAGCACCAGATTGCAATCGTCGAAATGGGAGCAAGCCACCCCGGGGAGATCGCATCTTCGGTGTCGATGGCCCTTCCGACCTGCGGCCTGATCACAAACGTCGGGCGGGCCCACCTCGAAGGCTTCGGTTCTTTCGAAGGGGTCAAGAAGACAAAAGGCGAACTCTATGATTTTCTGAACGCTACCGGCGGCACCGTATTCTACAACGCAGACAGCAGCGACATCTGCGGTATGGTGGAAAGCAGGAACAGCATCGCCAAGGTAGCCTACGGAGCCAGGCATCAGGGCGTGAAAATACTCACGGCCAATGTGCAGGAGCCTTTCCTCCGCATCGAAATGCCCGGCGGCCGGCAGATCCGCACCCACCTGGTGGGCGCTTACAATGCCGACAACGTGCTCGCCGCCCTCTGCGTCGCAAGACATTTCAACGTAGAAGAAGACGCGGCTATAGCGGCGATTGAAGCGTATATTCCTTCGAACAACCGCTCCCAGATGGTGGCAACTGCCGACAATACCCTCATCGTGGACGCTTACAATGCCAACCACACCAGTATGCTCACCTCGCTCGACAACTTCTCTTCGACGGGATTCGGACAGAAGGTTCTGATCCTCGGAGATATGTATGAACTCGGCGACTTCTCGCTCCAGGCCCATTGCGACGTGCTCCGCAAAGCCTGCACGATCACGGACGAGATATTCCTGGTGGGAAAAGGCGAGTTCGAGGCGGCTGCCGCCCACGTTCCGGAGGCGTCGTGCGCAAAATTCTTCAAAACAGCTGAAGAACTGCGCGACTACCTGGGAGGACATCCCCTCAAGGGCAAGACCATATTGTTGAAAGGTTCCAACAGCAACCGACTGTTTATTCTGCCAGAAATTCTTTGATTGCACAAATTTCTATAAATTTGTACTGATCTATGGATACGGCGATAGTCATACTCAACTGGAACGGACTGCATTTTATGAAGCGGTTCCTGCCAGTGCTGAAAGCCAACACCCCGAAAGAAAATTTCTTCCTCGTAGTCGCCGACAACGGGTCGACGGATGGTTCGGTTGAATGGCTGAAGGCAGAACACGCGGACGTGCAGCTCATAGAGTTCGACAAGAACTATGGCTTCACCGAAGGCTACAACCGTGCTTTCAGGCAGATTGAAGCCGATTACTACATCCTGCTCAATTCAGACGTCGAAGTGACACCCGGCTGGGCGCAGACGCTTATCAACTTTATGGAGGACAATCCTGACGCCGGCATCTGCCAGCCCAAGATCCTCTCGGAGTCAAACCGCGACACATTCGAATACGCAGGCGCCGCAGGCGGCTTCATCGACCATTTCGGCTACCCGTTCTGCCGCGGACGCATCCTCAGCAACATCGAGAAAGACCACGGCCAATATGACGAGGAAGAGGAGATTTTCTGGGCTGCCGGGGCTTGTATGGTGGTCCGCTCTTCCCTCTACCATCATCTCGGAGGCCTCGACGAGCATTTCTTCGCCCATATGGAGGAGATTGATTTCTGCTGGAGGGCCAAACTGCTCGGATTCCAGGTCTGGGCCGTCCCCCAGGCCAAGGTCTACCACGTCGGCGGCGGCACACTGCCCAACAATTCGCCCAGGAAGCTGTACTTCAACTACCGCAACAATCTGCTGATGCTCTACAAGAACCTTCCGGGCAACCTTCGGTGGAGGCTGATCACAATCCGCAAGGTCCTGGACTTCTGCTCGGCGATGGTATATCTGCTCAGCTTCAAGTGGGACTGGTGCAAAGCAGTCTTCGAGGCTCACCGCGATTACCGTAAGCTCAAGAAAGTCGAAGACCACTCAGTCTTCTCCGAGGAGTTCAACGACATCGGCCACTATCGCGGCAGCATATTGCTCAAGTTCTTCTTGAGCGGCAAGAAACTCACCTACGACCAGCTGCGTTTCAAGTGATAATCCGGATATTTCCCCCTCTGCGACGCATTATCAGACGGCGGCGGCGCAAACCAGTGCCTGACGAGGCTTTGCGCGACGAGGCCAAGGCTTGGCTTGTGCCCCGTCTTGCGCAACTGGCAGCCAAGCACGGCTTCACCTACAACAGAGTCTTCATCAAGAACAACGTTTCGAACTGGGGCAGCTGCAGCACAAAAGGCAACATAAACCTCAATATGCAGCTGATGCGCCTGCCCGAAGAACTGCGCGACTACGTGATACTCCACGAGCTGTGCCACCTCAAACAGCTGAACCACGGCGCTGAATTCCACGCGCTTCTCAACTCTCTCTGCGACGGCCGGGAGAAAGAACTGCGCAGTCAGCTGCGACGCTATCACATAGGGGCTAACGGCGCCAGTGCCTCTTGATGAAAACCCTGGCTTCGCGGTAAATCGCCGAGTCGAGTATCTTCAAAGCGACTACATACAGCACCACTGCGATGACTATCTTTGCGCATAGCAGCAGCAAGGCGTTGGAAATGAACTTGGTCGCGAAGAATGTGGCGATAAAGACAAGCACCGACAGCCCGGCGTAAGGTGTGACATCCTTAAGAAGCATCGGCAGGGAATATCCCACAAACTTTCCGCTTATCAGATGCCAGGCGGCCAGGATGGCGAAATTGCAGACCGCAATCGTGAGAGCTATCACAGTGATTCCATATCTGTAAACGACAAAAGCCATAGCGATCTGCAGGGCGGCACCTATCAGCGTAATCAGCAGGTTCAGGTCGGAACGCCCGTGGGCTATGTTCATCTGCGAGTACATATTCGACAGGGAAAGGGCGATGCAGCCTATGCTGCACAACTGCATAACAGGAACGCTCGGCAGAAATTCCGGGTTGATGACCTGTATCAGCTGCGGTGCGATGAAAGCCAGGCCGAGCATTGCGGGACATACCAGGCAAGATGTCAGCCTCATAAACTTGCGGAAGACCTTGAGCCCGCGCTCTTCATTGTCATTGACCCTAGCCAGAGTGGGCTGTGCGACGCTGTTGACCGTGCCGGAAATCATAGTCTGGCCCATCACCGTCCATTTGTTGCCCTGCGAATAGAAACCCACCTCCCTTTCGGTGAATGCCCTGCCCAGTATTACTGAGAAAATATTGTTCTGGATCTGGGTGACAAACGAAGCAATGACAAGTTTGAAACTGAAGCCGAACATTTCCCATACAGGCCTGAAGTTGATCTTGAAAGTGGGATGCCAGGGGACCAGGATTATCCTGAGGACTGAGGATATGAAACTCATAAGCACGGTGTTGACCACCAGCGCCCAGTAACCATAGCCTTTAATCGCAAGGATGATTGCGGCGATGCCGGCTATAAGGCTCGACGCTATCTCGATGGCAGCCTTCTCCCTCACCATCAGGAAGCGGAACAGATAAGCATTGAATGCCAGAGTAAAGCCGTTGAAGACGAAGGCCAGGAACAGCACCCGGGATATCTTCAACAGCTCGGGCTGCCCGTAGAAATCCGCGATGAGCGGAGCGCAGAACCACAGCAGCACATACATCGCTATGCTGATGATGTTGTTGAACCAGAAAACAGCATTGAAATCGTCGTGGCTGAACTCTTTCCGGTTTGCAAGGGCAGATGTGAACCCCCCTTCCTGCAGAGTGCTGGCGATGCCGGTAAAAATGGCGAGCATACCCACCAGCCCGTAGTCTCCGGGAGCCAGACGGCTGAGCAGCACCAGCCCGATCAGGGCGCTGATGACCTGCTTCATACCGCTGTTGAAGCCTCCCCAGAAAAGGCCTTTGATAGTTTTGTTCTTGAGTTCCAGCTCTGCCATATATTACAAATTTAATTAATTTAAGGATATTGCATACCTTTGTTATGCTATGAAGGTACTGCTCGTCAACACATCCGAAACCACAGGAGGCGCCGCAATTGCCTGCGGACGCATACTGAAGGCCCTTCGCAGCGAGGGAGCAGACGCCTCGATGATGGTCCGCAACGCCGAAAGGTGCGCTCAGGCAGTGATTCCTGTCGGAGGTTCCCTGCAGAAACAATGGTGTTTCCTACGTGAGAGGGCGGCGATATGGGCCGCCAACGGCTTCCGCAAAGACAAGATTTTCTATGTGGACATAGCCAACTGCGGCATCGACATCAGCAAGACTGAAGCTTTCAGGGAAGCTGACGTCATCCACCTTCACTGGATAAACCAAGGCTACATATCTCTCGATGGGCTGAAAATGATTGCTGCCAGCGGCAAGCAGATAATATGGACAATGCACGATATGTGGCCGTTCACCGGCATCTGCCATCACGCCGACAGCTGCACAAAATACACCTCTGGATGCCACGACTGTCCGCTGCTGCCCCGGCGCGGCTGCATCGACCTTGCCCGGAGGACATTCGACCGCAAGCTGGCGGCTCTTGAGGGCTGCGACATTACCTTCGTCGGCTGCAGCGAGTGGCTATCCGGGTTGTGCCGCGAGAGCAGGATAGCCCAGGGCCGCAAGGTCGTCTCCATCCCCAACCCCATCGACACTGCGGTATATGCCCCGATGGACAAAGCTGCCATCCGAAGGAAACTGGGCCTGCCGGCCGACAAGAAGCTCATATTGTTCTGCTCGGTCAAGACCACCGACGTGCGCAAAGGAATGCATTATCTGCAGGAAAGCTGCCGCATCCTCAAGGCAACCCGCAGCGACATCGAGGTGCTTATCCTCGGCAAGGACGGAGAAGCTCTCGGCGCCGCTCTGCCCCTGCCCGCCCACGCCCTGGGCTACGTCGGCGACGGCAGTTCCCTTGCTGAGTACTACAACGCAGCCGACGTATTCGTCACCCCTTCCCTGCAGGAAAATCTGCCGAACACCATAATGGAAGCTCTCAGCTGCGGCATCCCCTGCGTAGGGTTCGACATCGGGGGCATCCCCGAAATGATAGACCACAAATCTAACGGATATGTTGCCGGATACAAGTCGGCCGAAGACCTGGCCCGCGGAATAGACTGGGTGCTCGACGAGACACACTACTGCGAACTCTGCAGCAACGCCCGCTCAAAGGTGCTCGGCAGCTATTCAGAGAAAGTAGTAGCTCAACAATACATCTCCCTTTTCAAATGAAATTCTCCATCATCACGATATGTTATAATGCCGCGGCAGTCATAGAGCGCACCCTTGCGAGCGTGACCGGCCAGAGCTGGAGCGACAAGGAATACATCATAATCGACGGCGCGTCCAAAGACTCAACCCTCGACATCATTTCGCGCTACAGGGACAAAGTCGACATCCTTGTCAGCGAGCCTGACAAAGGGCTGTACGACGCAATGAACAAAGGTTTGAGGCTGGCGAGCGGCGACTATGTCCTCTTTATGAATGCCGGCGACCGTTTCCACGAGCCCACCACCCTTGAGCAGATTGCCGGCCAGGCTGGCCGCTTCAATCCGCTGCCCGGTGTGATTTACGGCAACACCGCCCTGACCAATATGGCCGGGGAGATCTACGGAATGCGCAGGCTGAGCCCGCCGGAGCATCTGGACTGGAAGAGTTTCAAGAACGGGATGCTGGTGTGTCATCAGGCTTTCTATGCCCGCAGGGACCTTGCCGAGCCTTACGACCTGAAGTATCGCTTCTCGGCCGACGTTGACTGGTGCATACGCGTGATGAAGAAGGCAGACCTGCTGTACAACACGCATCTGATTGTCGCCGACTACCTTGAAGACGGCAGCGGAGTTACGATTGACAACCGCAAGGCGTCACTGAAAGAGCGCTTCGCCATAATGCGCAAACATTACGGCCTTGTAAGCACACTCTGCCATCACGCCTGGTTCGCGGTACGCCTTCTCTTCAAATAACGGGTTGCCGCATAGCCTGCCAAGATAAGAGCGGTTGCGACCATTATGCCGAAACTCATTCCGGCATATCTTTCCGTCCTTTTAAGAGAAACCGGGTCGAAGACGAATTCTATCTCGTGATGGCCGGCCGGGACGGCGAGCGCCCTCAGGATATAGTCCGCGCGGCCCACCTTCACTTCCTTGCCGTCGATAAAGGCCTGCCAGGACGGGTAATATACCTCCGAGAAGACGGCAGTGCCGGGACCATCGCTGTCAGTTTCATATACCAGACGGTTCGGCGCATATTCCTTGAGTACCACCGTGCCTTGCGAGCCGCCGTTTCCGACAGCCTCGGCGAATGATTTCTCGACGACTGCGACTTCAGCAGGATTGATTCCGTGAATGAGGGCTATCTCCGAATTCGCATCGTCGACGGTCACGACCTTGTCCACGAACCAGCCGTTGCCGAGCGCATTGGGGTTTCTGAGCGGCATTGCCTGATTCTCGCCTACGGGGAACACGATGTATTTCGTGTTGAGCATATTGATCACAGGGTATTTGGTGACCGGAACTGCACCCAGGTTTCCGCCGGCACTGTTGACTTCTTCATAGAGGGCAATAATCTCCGGAGAGATATGCTCCTCGATCATTTCCTGATAGCGGCGGAGCTTGACGGCGCTGTAGCCGCCTACGCTCTTGTGCCAGTATGATGTAGTGTTGTCATTGAAGACGTTGGTCGTCAGATTGAGCACCCTGTAGTCAGGATCCGTATCCTGCAGGATATACTTGTCTATTTCTGACTTTTCGGCCACGGTGTTGAGCTGCTTGGGGGTGATGAACAGGCTGTCATTCACATAGCGTTTGTCTACGGTCCACAGGTCGATGAAACAGAGCAGGGCACAGAGCAGGACGGCCACGTTTGCCTTGAGTTTGCCGCCGCGAAGCAGCAGAAGCAGTGCGACACCGACAGCTATGATTGCGAAGCTGCGCCAGGCGTCGGCCGTGAATATCGCCCCACGCACGTCTTCCAGCATACCAGTAAACAGCATACGTGACTGGTCGTCCAGTGAGCCCAGGGCAGCCATCTCGGAAGACGACACGAAACCCGGGAAGAAGACTTTGGGCATAAGCGCGAACACAAGTGCGACGCCAGCCGTGAGGGCTGCACTGCCCCAGAAGGCAGCTTTGCGCTTCTTCAGCACAGACGGGTCATCGATTATTTCCTTGAGGGCCAGGACTGCCAGGAACGGGATGGTGAATTCCGCTATGACCAGAATCGACGCGACAGTGCGGAACTTGCTGTACAAGGGCACGTGGTCGATGAAGAAGTTGGTCAGTCCCATAAAATTGCTTCCCCAGCTAAGGAGGATCGACAACAGCGTGGCTGCAACAAGGGCCCACTTCACCGGTCCTTTGACTATGAAGATGCCCAAAACGAACAGGAATAAGACGAAGGCGCCGACATACACGGGGCCTGATGTTCCGGGCTGCTCACCCCAATATGAGCCGAACTGCCCGAGATACTGCCTGAGATTGGCAGGAGCTTTCCTGGCAGCAGCCTTGTGGCTCGACAGGGGAATGTTGGAAGCTCCTCCCTTGACATCGGGTATCAGCAGGGAGAAAGTCTCGCCTATGCCGTAGCTCCACTGCGTGATATAATCTCTGTCTAGACCGTCTGCAGTCTGGTTGCCGGCATCTGCCTTGACCAGCTCGCTGCCGTTGCGCATACTCTCCTTGCTGTACTCATAGGTATGGTAGAGGTTGGAGAGATTCACTCCGACGGCCAGTATGGCGGCTATCAGCAGCACTCCGGTAGCCTTCAGGAATGTCGCCACCTGTTTGCGGCGGAAGGCCAGCACAGCTTCTGCAATGACCAGGAAGAGGATGACGAACAGGAAGTAGTATGTCATCTGAAGATGGTTTGCACATATCTGGGATGCCGCAAAAAAGGCAGTCAGCAGGCCTCCTGCAATGTATTTTCCTCGGTAGGTGAGCAGGATGCCGGCTATAGTGGGAGGGATATAGGCAAGCACCATCACCTTCCAGATGTGCCCGACCCCTATTATTATCGGGAAATACGATGAAAAAGCCCAAGCCACGGCGCCCAGGGCCGACAGCAGCACGGACATTCCGATCACCCGCATCAATATGTAGAAGCCGAGCAGCAGTACGAAGATATACCACACATAGGTCGGAAGGAACAGGTGATAGACCTTGTCCAGAAACTTTATCGGCATCTGGGACTGGTAGCTCGGGGCCATCTGGTAGTTGGGCATTCCGCCGAAGATGGAATTGGTCCAGCGTGAGGAGATACCGGTTTCAGCCCTGTAGTCCACTACATCCTGGTTCGCACCAATCATTCCGACGTGGTCGTCTCCTGCCAGGACCCTGCCCTGGAAGACTGCCGGTGTGAAATAAGCAAAGGAAATGATGACAAAAGCCACTATGGCGATGACATCGGGCAATATTTTTTTAAGCATAGCTTGCTGTTTTAACATATCATAGACTGTCGCTCACTTCTTCGTAGTATTTCTTGCTGACCGGAATCTCAGTGTGCGCCAGATTGTCAATTTCCGCGAAGATATAGTTATCCTTGTCTTTTCGCAAGGCCCGGATATGTCTCGGGTTCACAAAATACGAACGATGGCAACGGATCAGGCCGTTTCCTGTCAAGTTTTCCTCTAGTTTTTTCATCGTCGCCCTCAGCTGGTAGTTCTTTACCTGGTCCGCGTCAAGATAGAAGATACGGACGTAGTTTTCCTGAGCCTCGATATACAGAAGCGCTGAGGCCGCTATCACGAACTTCAGGGTGTGCTTGTCGTCGTAGAAGCGCACGCGGCTCGAGCTGTCGTCGACTATCGAGGCCTTCGAGGCCCTCGATGCCTTGAGCATCTGTATGAGGGTTATGATGGTATATGGATATATAAGCACCGTCAGCAGATATATCGAGGTATACATCAATGTGTTGAAGTATGTAAGCGATCCTCTTGAGATCAGGGAGACATACAGAGCCGTGAAAAGAGACATCGCAAGGAATTCACCTGAAATCCATACGAAATAGTTGCCATAGTCGCCGCTGAGCTTTTTTCGCAGGATGTAGAGAAGCGTCCTGGAAAGAATGAGCACCATAAAGATGATGCACATTATCATAGCGATGTTGAACTGGTAGCGGGCATCAGGCGTTTTGAGTGACGCCGGATAATTGCACAAGTCACTCGCCTCGATATTGAAGGGCTTGTAGATGATTGCGAACACCAGTAAGAACAGAGGGATGATTATGATATACCACAACTGGCTACTGTACTTGCCGAGCAGGTGATTGTTACTTTTCATACTCTTCTTGCTCTCCGGAAAGCCGTGTGACGAAAATAGCCTTTCCGATTATTTGTCACAAATATAGATTTTTTATCCCAATGTGCACCTGTTTCGTCAAATATAGCCGACATTCATCACTTTTATTTTATTAATAGTGTGTCCACCGATACCTTTGCCGACCGTTTGAATTTGAATTTTAACCGACAATTTTCAACGAAATGCAATATCCACATTATCTTCAAAGGCTCCAGGATGCGACCCGCAAATACTGGGACAAAGTCGCCCTCAACACAATAGGCGGCGACTCTTTCACTTATGGCCAGATGGCCACTCAGATTGAAAAGTTCCACCTCGCTTTTGAGGCCCTAGGCTTCAAAAAGGGAGAAAAGATCGCCCTTTATTCAGGCAACGGCGCCCGCTGGGGTATGGTATATATGGCAGTCAACACATACGAGACTGTCATCGTCCCCCTTCTTGCCGACTTCACTCCCGACAGTGCTTCTTTCCTTGTCGACCACTCGGAAAGCATAGCCCTGTTTACCAACGAGGCCAGGTGGAAAAAGATGGACATCGGCAAGATGCCGCAGCTGCGCATCGCCATCGATGTCGACAACTGGAACTGCCTCTGGGCTAAAGACGAAGCCACAAAGAAAACATACGAAACGATGGATTCCCTCTTCGAGGCTAAGTGGAAAGGCAAATATGGTCCTGACAACGTGGTTTTCCCGACCGACAACTGGGATAATCTCTCGACCATCAGCTATACTTCCGGCTCGACAGGAGATCCCAAAGGCGTAATGCTCACCTATCGTAACTTCAGCGCGAACGTAGACTACAGCCAGAGACACGTCCCCGCAGGAGACAAGATGGTGTCTATGCTCCCTATGGCCCATATGTATGGACTCGTCATCGAATTCATCTATCCCCTCTGCAACGGAACAGGCATCTACTGGTTAGGAAAAGCTCCTACCCCTGCCACGCTGATGAAGGCATTCGCAGAAGTTAAACCTTACCTGCTCATCACCGTTCCCCTCGTGATGGAGAAAATCTATAAGAGCAAGGTGAAACCCACCCTTGACAAGCCCCTGGTAAAAGTTCTCACCAAGATACCCGGACTGAACAACATCATCTACAAGAAAGTGAAAGACGGCCTTGTGGCTGCATTCGGCGGCAATGTACAGGAATTCATTATGGGTGGCGCCGCTCTCAACCCCGAGGTTGAGAAACTCTTCAAGCGCATCAAATTCCCTTATCTCGTAGGATACGGAATGACTGAGGCCTGCCCTCTGCTCGCCTATGAGCATTGGACAAAATATGTCGCCGGCTCTTGCGGTAAAGCCGTAGACTGCGCGACTGTACGCATCGACTCAGAAGACCCTCAGCATATCGCCGGTGAAATCCAGGCCAAGGGAGAGAACATCTGCATCGGCTATTTCAAGAACCCCGAAGCTTCGGCCAACGCATTCACGGAAGACGGATTCCTGCGCACCGGAGACCTCGGCATTATGGACAAAGACGGCAACATCTTCATAAAAGGCCGCAGCAAGAGTATGATTCTCAGCGCCAACGGTCAGAACATCTATCCTGAGGAACTCGAGGCTATCATCAACAACCAGCCTTTCGTGGCCGAAAGCGTCGTGGTAGACCGCAGCGGCAAGATCGTCGCCCTCGTATATCTCGATCCCGAAGCCGTCAAGAAGGAAGGCCTCGACACCGAAGCCATTTCAAACATCCCTGAGAAGATCCGTATAGCCGCAAACCGCGTACTTCCCGGATACAGCCAGATTTCAAAAGTGGAACTCGTGAACGAGCCTTTCGTCAAGACTCCGAAGATGAGTATCAAACGCTTCCTCTACAAATAACCTAAACCTTCTTCATAAATCAAATTCCGGCTTCGCTCTAGGCTTGGCCGGAATTTTTATATCTCTTTGCGCAGGCGGGCTATCGGAATGTTTAGCTGTTCCCTGTACTTGGCTACTGTGCGCCGGGCAACCTTGTAGCCCTTTTCGGTGAGGACGGTCACAAGCTCTTCGTCTGTCAGCGGCTTTGACTTGTCCTCGGCCTCGATGCTTTCTGTCAGGATTTTCTTGATTTCCCGGGTAGAGACTTCTTCTCCGCTTTCCGTCATCAGACCTTCTGAGAAGAAATATTTCAGAGGATAAATGCCGAAGTGCGTCTGGATATATTTGCAGTTGACGACTCTGGATATGGTTGAAATGTCGAGCCCGGTCCTCTCTGCGATGTTCTTGAGCACCATTGGCTTCAGTTTGGTCTCGTCTCCGTCTATGAAGAAGTCGTATTGGAACTCGATAATGGCGTTCATCGTGTTCTGGAGAGTCCTCTGGCGCTGCTTAATGGCTTCGATGAACCACTTCGCGGAATCCAGTTTCTGCTTTACGAACGTGACTGCCTCCTTGCCTTCCTTTGTCGACTTGGAAGCGGAATCCATAAGGATGTCAGCGTAGCGCTTGTTCACTCTCAGTTCGGGGACGTTGAAACGGGGCATCGACATCACTGGCTTGCCGTCCTTGAGCTCCAGCACGAAATCTGGAACTACCTGCTGGGCCTGGTCGTTGTAGGAATCGTCGATCTGGCCGCCGGGACGGGGGTTGAGATGTATAATCTCCTCGATAGCCTTCTTGAGCCTGTCCTCGTCGATTTTCATCTTCGAGAGGATCTTGGTATAGTGCTTTTTCGTGAATTCTTCGAAATGGTTCTCGAGAATCTCCTGGGCGTCCTGCTGAGCCTGGTCGCGATGCTTGGCTTTGATCTGAAGAAGGAGGCACTCACGCAGATTCCTCGCTCCCACGCCGACAGGGTCGAACTCCTGGATTATGCCAAGCAGGTCTTCCAGTTCATTGACATCAGTCTCGATATTGAGCCTAAAAGAAATGTCGTCGGCAAGAGATTCCAGGTCACGGCGCAGATAGCCGTCGTCGTCAATCATTCCTATAATGAATGTAGCTATCTGACGGGCCCTCGGGGTCAGATGGCAATAGCCCAGCTGGGACTCGAGATTCTGATGGAAACTCTCCTTTACCGAAAATGTATTGTACTGGGGTTTGAGGTCCTTGCCCTGGTTGTTGACATAAGTCTTATAGGAAGGAGTTTGGTCGTCAGCCGGATAATCGCTGAGGGACACCTTCTTGGGGAGTCCGTCGTCCTCCTCGGGATTCTCGTCGACAACCTCGTCGAGCACGGGATTCTCTTCGAGTTCTTTCTGAATCTTCTGCTCCAATTCCAGCGTCGGCAGTTCAAGAAGCTTAATCGTCTGAATCTGTAGAGGAGAAAGCTTTTGAACCTGTTTCTGCTGCAAAGACTGTTTGATCATTTCCATATCTTCAGAAGCTTGGATAGTCGATTTTCTCCCTTACGATGAAGCCGGAAGGGAACTGGCCTTTGATTGCATTAAGGAATCTGGTGGCGTCGGCTCTAGTGCGGAAATTACCCACAGTCACCTTGAAATAGGGATTTTCATATTCACGGTAGACCGCCACGGAGGGATACAGGGCCCTGAATGAATTTGAGACTTGCTCTGAAACCGTCCTGGCATTGCGGCTGTTGTCGAAAAATATCCTCACCCTGTAGCCGTTTATCTGTTTTGAAGCATTACTGAGTTTGTGGCTTGACATAGCGGACACAAGGGTGCCGGGCTGATCGATGGTGACTTTGCCCTGGCCCGCCGCGCTCTGGCTGACCACCGAAAAGATGTTCTTGCCATACAGAGTCGAGTCGAGCGACGCTTCCATCACGGCGACAGAGTCGACCTGTGCGGCAGCGTAGAAAACAGATATGCAGGCTAAGACTGCTATTATGATTATCCTTCTCATTTCCTGTTTCATTCCTCAGTTTTTATAAATGAGTCCAACGGAACATTTTTCTTGCTGATCTTGTGGTATCTCGTTCCGTTCCCTTTGGCTACGGAGAGGCTGTAATTCACCACATATCCCTCCTTGCCCATATCCTGGACGGCATCCAGCCCCCTGGCAAGCAACGAAAGAGGATTGCTGACGTGCACCCGCAGGGGAGCCTCAAGCTCTGTCACATCTTTGGCGGCAACCTGCAGCACCGTGCCTTCATACATACTGACCTCCAGTATGCTGCTGCCCTCAGGACTGACGACAGCCGCCTCGAAGTCTTTCAAAGTCATTGCGAAATAAGGGTTGTCGACAGTCAGGACTGAATGGACTATCCCCCTCATATCCGTCAGGCTGTATCTGAGCGAATCGACTGAGTTCACCCTGAAGTCGCTGAATCTGATCTTGCTGTAGTCCGTACAGCTGCACAACGCTGAGACAGTGAGCACAAGCAATAGCACTTTCTTCAATGAGGTCTTTGTAGCCATTTTATGTCAGATACTTTGTGCAAAGATAAAAAAACTATCTTTGCAGTCACAATTATAGCAGGCTTCACAATGCAAAATGGGTACCAGTCAGTAAGAGCGATATTTGACCCGGCAAAGCTGCAGGTCTACATCGAAACCTATGGCTGTCAGATGAATGTCAATGACAGCGAGGTAGTCCTTTCAATCCTCCAGAAGGCCGGATATGCCCTCTGCGACAAGATCGAGAACGCATCTCTGGTGCTCATCAACACCTGCGCCATCAGGGACAATGCCGAGCAGAGGATTCTGGGCCGGCTGGAAGTCTTCCGCCTGGAGAAAAAGAAAAATCCGGCTCTTGTTGTCGGAGTCCTCGGATGTATGGCGGAAAGGCTCAAGGAAAAGCTTCTCGCCCATCCGGTAGTAGACCTTGTCGCCGGCCCTGACGCTTACCGCGACCTTCCGAGGCTGCTTGCCGCCGTAACTGCCGACAGCAAGCAGATCAACACCATCCTCTCGCACGAAGAGACATACGCCGACATTTCACCTGTCAGAATGGACCCCAATGCAGTAAGTGCATACATCTCCATTATGCGCGGATGCAACAACGTCTGCTCATATTGCGTAGTGCCCTACACCAGAGGCGCCGAGCGCAGCCGCGATCCTCAGACCATCCTTCACGAGGCCAGGGAACTGTTCGCCAACGGCTACAAGGAGATAAGCCTCCTGGGCCAGAATGTCGATTCATACAACTGGAAAGGCGGCCAGGGCTCTGACCAGCCTATGGATTTCGCAGATCTGCTGGAGCAGGTGGCCCTGATCGACCCTTCTTTGAGAGTGCGCTTCTCGACATCGCACCCCAAGGATATGAGCGACAAGGTGCTGTACACAATGGCCGCCCACAGGAACATCTGCCGCCACATACATCTACCCGTCCAGTCCGGCAGCAACGCTATGCTCGACAAGATGAATCGCAAACATACCCGTGAGTGGTATCTGGAGCGCATCGCAGCCATCCGCCGCATCATCCCCGACTGCTCGATAACAACTGACGTCATCGCAGGTTTCTGCGGTGAGACGGAAGCCGACCATCAGGACACCCTGAGCCTGTTCAGGGAGGTGGGTTTCGACGCCGCCTTTATGTTCCAGTATTCCGAAAGGCCCGGCACCAAAGCCGCAAGGCATTTTGCCGACGACGTGCCGCCGCTGGTCAAGACTGCCCGCCTTAACGAGATCATCGCCCTGCAGAATTCCCTTTCGCTGGAAAGCAACAGGCGCGACATCGGCAAAGTGTTCGAAGTCCTTGTCGAAGGTCCTTCGAAACGTTCCGACAAAGATATGGTGGGCCGCAGTTCCCAGAACAAGGCCTGCGTCTTCAAGGCTTCCGGATGCAAAGCCGGCGATTATGTGAATGTAAAGGTTGTCGACTGCACGAGCGCCACGCTGCTCTGCGAACTCGTCTGAAAGTTATTTCAGAGTCCAGGTACTTCCTTCCTTGGTGTCTTTGACCACTATGCCCAGAGCGCCCAGTGCGTCCCGGATCTGGTCGCTCTTCGCCCAGTCCTTGGCAGCCTTGGCCTCCTTGCGGTACTCCAGGATCATATCCATCAGCCCGTCGATAATCTGCTCGTTGCCACCTTGCTCCCTCTCGTCAGTCAGACCCAGCACATCGCCGGTCACCGTCTTGAGAAGTTCGACGAGGATGTCCTTGTCTTCCTTGCAGATCTTCATCTTTCCGTCTGCCACGGTATTGACTATGCGCACGGCTTCGAAAAGGTTGGAGAGCGCTATCGGAGTGTTCAGGTCGTCGCACAGGGCATCGTAGACATTTTCCCTGATGCGGGCGATTTCTTCATTTGCCGGAACATCCTCCACTTTGAGACCTTCCACGTCAGCTGCTGCCTGCATAAGCCTCCTGAGGCCTTTCTCGGCAGCCTGCAGGGCCTCGTTGCTGAAGTCCAGGGTGCCGCGGTAATGGGCCTGGAGTATGAAGAAACGGACGGTCATAGGGCTGTAGGCCTGCGTCAGGATCTTGTGGGTGCCGTTGAACAGCTCGTCAAGAGTGATGAAGTTGCCGTAGCTCTTGCCCATCTTCTGCCCGTTGATGGTAATCATATTGTTGTGGATCCAATAGTGGACGCCGCCCTTTCCGCGGGATGCGGTGTTCTGCGCTAGTTCGCATTCGTGATGGGGGAACATCAGGTCCATTCCGCCGCCGTGAATGTCGAACTCCTCGCCGAGGTATTTCTCGCTCATAGCCGAGCATTCCAGATGCCAGCCGGGGAAGCCTTCGCTCCACGGAGACGGCCAGTGCATAATATGCTCGGGAGCCGCTTTCTTCCACAGCGCAAAGTCATAGCTGCTGCGCTTGTCGCTCTGCCCGTCCAGCTCCCTGGTATTGGCGATCATCTCGTCGATGGTGCGGCCGGACAAGATCCCGTAGCGATGGTCCTTGTTGTATTTTTCGACGTCAAAGTATACTGAACCGTTGCTGACGTACGCATATCCGGCATCCAGGATCTTCTTAACAAGCTCAATCTGCTCGATGATGTGGCCGGAAGCCCTCGGTTCGATTGAAGGCGGCTGCACGCCGAGCTTCGTCATAGCTGCCTGGTAACGGAGAGTATAGTACTGGACCACCTCCATAGGTTCCAGCTGCTCCAGTCTTGCTTTCTTTGCAATCTTGTCCTCACCCTCATCAGCGTCGTGCTCGAGATGTCCCACGTCAGTAATGTTGCGGACATATCTGACCTTGTAACCGAGGTAGCGGAACAACCGCACCAGCACATCGTAAGTGATGCCCGGACGGGCGTGTCCCAGGTGCGCGTCCCCATAGACGGTCGGACCGCAGACATAGATTCCCACATAACCGGGATTGATGGGACGGAAAAGCTCCTTGGTTCTGGACAGGGTATTGTAAAGATAAATCTCTCTTGCCATAGCGAATACTGTTGTTACGGATGCAAAGTTAGAGTTTTTTACTGTATCTTTGCAAAGAAACCCGAACGGGGCCGACTACAGCAAAATATTCATCGACCCCGGGATTGTGATTATCTCTTGATAATGATTACAATCCTAATAATAAGGGTGAACATAATTCAATTGGGGTCGGCTTGCCGGCCCCTTTTGTTTTGCTCCTGTTTTATCTTTCGGGTTATTGTTCAATAGCTGACCGTATCGGGCAGACCATAGATATAATCGATGCCTGTCATAGGGTTGTAGCTGTCTCTGGCCGCGCCCTCTACGTTCAAGGCGAAGAGATTGCCCTTGGCATATGCCACAGGGACTCCGTTTATGACGTTCTTTTTCCGAAGTGACACTTCGTATTCATCATTGACAAAAGAATATCCATCCACATAGCTGTCTGCTGCGTTATTGTTCGTTACTGTCGGCTCATATGGCCAGGCAGGTATCCTCTGGGCACGCACACTGACATAGGTTGTACTGCCGTCTGCATCAATCCTGCAGGTGCCTCCCGAACGCGAAGAACTTCCGTTTTCGATAAGCAGCACCGGTATTGAAGCGACGTCGCCGTTTATCTTTACCGCATAGAAGATTTTCATATAGGCGTGTCCTACCGCAGTGTAATGGACCTGTGTCGACCCCACTGCATAATGGTGGTCTACAGGGTGACTCTTGTTCAATTCGTGCATACTATCTTGAATGCCTCCTGTTCCAAGGTCCAGTGACTCGTAACGGTCCGATGACGCATCCCCGTCCCCGAGATGGTTCGTGTTTGTATAGACATCCAGAAAAGATTGCCATACATCACAGCAATATCTGCCCAGGACCCTGTTGCTGCAATACTGGTTCTCCCCGTACAGTATACCCGTAACGCTTGTCGCCAAGACCGTACCTGACGGCCAGTCCACTGTGTCGGAGACCTCAACAGAGCCAAGGCCGTCACGGAAAGAGAATTCCATCAGCAGGGGGTTTTTATTGATCCTCACAATGAATTCCTTCGACACAAGCCCGTCCGTCGTAGTAAATGTCAGAGGGATATCCGCATAAGACACTTTTGATATCGTGGTCCCGGAATAAGTCGGTGTATAGCTTGTACTCACGGTGTATGTATCCTCATTACCTGATGTTGTCTTTGAAATGGACAACCCATAATAAGCGGCTTCTGACTGCGGATATGTCATCTCATAGCTGACACCATCCCTTCTGACAACAGTGAACGAATTGGACATTCCTTTTATGATACTGAGCTGGGGACGGCTCAATATCAGAGCATTGTCATCAATTACCGGGTCGCCCGGCTCTATCCTCCAGCCTTCGTCCTCAACCAGCACATTGTCGAAATTCAATGTCAGGTTGAAGACCATATTGCGATGTACGCTGCAATCACGCATTGCATCTCCGAAGAAATATCGGTACGTGACATTTTCATAGGTAGCCGTCGGCGTCCTTACTGTAAAGTAAAACTCAACATAGGTACAAACTTGCCGGTAGATACTTCCCGACGGAAAACTCTCCATCCTTCTCAGTCTGCCGGAATTGACGCTTGAAGGGAAGACCGTGCCCTGCTCATTTTCCAGAACGAACAGAGAGGCTGCCGAATCTGCATTCAATGCGGCAATATCAGATGGGGAGAATCTGTCTCCTTCATCGCTGATGTCCCTGGCCGAAGAAGCTTTGAAAGGTTGGAAAGGAGTGCATCTGACCGCCACATTGCCAAGTTTTCCACCGGTAATCGTGTATGTATTTGGATTCCCCGTCGACTTGGAGAAACGGATATTGTACTGAGTTACCAGCTTGTCTGCAAAAAGGGTTCTGGAATCAGTTCCGGGGCGATAATTAGGATAATGACCAGCCATCGGGAAGCCTCTCGTGTCGAACTCACCGAAATCGCTCGAAAAACCGTACGAAAAATCTTGCAGCTTTCTGACTGCGGGTACGCCGGATGTACACAAATCGCCGTTTGTAGTGAGGTCGCCAAGATTTGCGATGATGTACACGTCAAACTGGTCATTGACCGTAGTATTCAGAGCCTCGTTGACAAAGAGCGAACGGCCGGACATATTGGCATCTCCCTGGTAATAGTTTGCAGACACTGAACGTCCGCTGTTGTCAAATACGAAAATCGAGAAATCCGTAATCTTATCCGATGGTGAAGTTTCATACGACGAACGTGTAAGCATATCACTGTTCGCCGCAGAAGCAGGCTGCACCACAAAGGTCAGGTCGGCCGGTGCGCCGGCCATATCCTCAGCCGGCTGCTTGTTGCAACCGGCAATGAGGACTGTGCATAGCAATAAAAGAGATATGAGCTGTTTCATAGCTTGTTTCTTGTTGGTTATTTAAAAGTTTCCGCTTCCGTTGCCTGATCCTCCCTGTCCGGGATCCACATTGAAGACAACGTCCACGTGGAGGATGGCCGTAGCCGTGAGGGATGTGTCGCTCTTGAGGACAGCCTTTATCGTCGCATCACCCGAAGCGACTCCAGTTGCGACTCCAGCCGCATTTACGGTTGCATATGAGCCACCGCTGACTACGCTCCAGTTTACAGTCGAATTGCTTATGACAACTCCCGAAGGGTCCCGATATGACAGGACGCCGTCAACATAGATATCGGTATACTTGCGGACCACGTACGTCTGGGTCGCACCTTCGCCGACCGTAGTTTCTTCCGGAGTCAACCCCAGACGATATCTTTCTGTCATCTGCCGGACGACCGTAACTGTCGCCGTCGCAGGATAAGTCACTCCGTCAATTGCATATCCCGCCACTATCGTTGCCGTTCCGGGAGTCAGGGCTGAGACAAGGCCTCCACCATTGACGCTTGCGTGGCTGCCGCCGGCAGAAACCGTCCAGCTTGCGCCCACAGGCACACCTCCGTCGTCCACTCCATTTGTCTTTGTGTGGAACAACGCCGTCAACTGCCTGGTCCCGCCGACTTCAAGCGTAGAGGATGCGGGCGTTATCTCAAGATAATATTCCTTGACTACAGGGACACTCGAAACAACTACCGTCACATAGTCTGTCTGTCCCATATATCTGGCTTTTAATTTCGCAGTACCCTGCGCCCTTCCGGTGACAAGGCCGGTATCATTAAGTGTCACGTAGCTGTCTCCTGAGTATATGCTCCAGGTTGCAGCTGCTGTCACATCTACTCCGCCGTCATCGGCTCCACCGGTAATGGTATGATATTTCGCCGTAAGCTGCTGCGAACTTCCAGTGTTGAGTGCACAAGGGTCCGGGGTAACTTTCAGTTCGTGGCTTACGTCGTTGCTTCCGCTGACATAAATCGGAGCCTGTATCATAGTATGGCCATAACTGCCGGTATAATCAGCCGTCAATATGGTCGAGCCGGCGTAGTTTGAGCGGACATATGTAGATGTCCCATAGCCGGTCCGGACTTCGGCTATGCCGGAGTCAGCAGTATTCCACAGGACTTCGGCAGTGTGTTCAGCCGACTCATCATACCCTGTCAGGAAGAATTCTGCTTTTTGAGATTCTCCCGTGGTCAGGTCAATCCGCCAGGGAACCAGCCTCACTTTGCTGACATATACCGGAAAACTAGTCTGACGACCGTCACAAGTCACTGTAATTGTCGCTGTACCTTTGTCATAGGCCTGCAGGGTTTTATTGCTCCGGTCCAGCGCAAGCACAAGATCCGGGTTGCTTGATGTAAGGGTGACATTCAATCCCCTGAAAGTGCCCGTAATGCTGCTTCCGTCAGTATAATTCAGTTTCAGTCTCAAATCATTGATATTTGTGACCGTATAACTGCCTGAGCCATAAGTATCATTGCGGAAAATATATTGCGGCCCGTCAAGGCATTCAATCGATATGGGCGCAGGTCTTGACACTACTTCCAATGTCGCAGTGCCGCTTACTGTCTTTCCCATAGCTGAATACCTTGCAGTTACGACAACCGTCCCGGCTGTATTCTGCGCCACGATGACGCCTCTCGGCATAGCACTGTCAAATCTCGCTATCGCGGCTGATTCCGTACTCCAGATGCAACTTGAAGTAACATCTGCCGTTGAACCGTCACTATAGGTCACTATTGCAGTGTATGCCAAGGACGTTCCCATATAGACAGTTGTCTGTGACGGGATCACCGTGAGGCTCACCGGAGGGTTGGTGACAGTTATCGACCTGTTTTCAGAAACGACTCCGCTTCCATCGACTGCCCTGGCCCTTATAGTGGCCGTTCCTTCCCTTAGTCCTGTCAGTGCTGCGTTAAGATTGGCGGTAGATACCAGGCTTACCTTGTCGTCTCCGTCAAGGATTTCCCACTCTACTTTCGGAAAAGAAGGATTGCCGCGGGGTACTGCCCTTACTTCCATCGTCTCTCCCACCGTGACGGTCCATTTTGACGCTGTGAGATACATACTGCCCATATATGTTCCAGTCACGTGGAGAATGGCAGAATCTTTCTTTGCATAGTCCTGACGGCTTTCGTCCCAGGTATCTTTCCAGTAGACCACGTATTTGTAATCACCCATAAGAATGTCCTGCGACAATGAATAGCTCACCCCATTGCCAGCTGGCGTGCCGCTCACAGTCAGATACTGCGACGCATCGCCCTGCAACTTGAATCCGATGTGCTGGGTCCAGTTGTCAGCTATGCTCAGCCCTGCATAGTAGCCCGAATTGGGAGAAGTAGCGTCCCGTGCTCCAGAGTCTGAAACAGACTGGTCTCCATAAGCATATCCTATGTTCCACTTTGTCGTAGAATTGACCTCTGCACGATTGATCGTCGTCTCTCGCGGGCGGTTATTATATGCAGCATCAGTATTTATCCACCGCGTATCGTTGATATGCAGGACCGCATCGTCGTAATACCTGCCATCCGTCGTCGTTACGGTTATGGCATAATCTCCAGGCGGAGCATAACGGGTCGGAGTCCAAGTGACTGCATCAGTTCCGGCATCGTAAGCATAGTCAAGATAGTTGTTGCCACTTGCAGCGTGCGGCAATGAGGCCGGCGGTATTACCGTCCACCTCAGCCCCTGACCGGCAACACCTCCCTGCCCTATGACCCTGCCGTGATAGCTGTCTTCATATTCTATTGTAGAAACTACACTCTTACGCGGGTTTACAGGGTAGACATCTGCATCGAAACTCAGATAGTGGTCTATGACATTGAAATCCGTCTGGTCTGTCTTCCAGTCGTCATAAACAAGACCGTCTTCGGTCAAAGTCATATTCCAGACATACCTGTAGTTTCCGACCACATTGAAGTCGGTCTTGGCATCAGCCCCGATGTAGCTGCGATAGTGTATGGTTCCTACATAATAGACCGAATTGGCCGTAACTGTAACGTCAATATAAGTCAACAGGTCCTTTACCGCTCTGACGGCGGCGTCGCGGTCAGGATTCTTGTCGTGGGAAAATGCCGCCGAACCAATCTTTCCCTGGAGATTCTCAGGGACGTAAAATACCACAGAAGAAGCATTGACCGAGTTGTTGGCACTGTAGTCATCCTGCGCAAGCCGGTTTGTGGCGGAAGCCAGCCGGCTGCCGCCGAAGGCTGAGAGAATGCCGTTTGCATTGCCCACCTTAAGGTTGGTCACCTTGACCCCTGCATCCGTACCTCCGTCATAAGCGGTTGTGACGTTCAACGTAACCTTTGCAAACAAGCGTCTGAGTTCGAATTCCTCCCCTGCGCCTGAGGGCGTATAGTTTTCTATACTGCCAGTCATCGGTATCCCCCTGGTGTTCACATCCGAATACGAAGGAACTGTATATGTGAAGTCTGACAGCAGTGAACTTCTGGAAGAAGGAAGCCTCGCAGTCTGGTCTCCCATATTGGCAAGCGCATAAAGGTAATATACCTTGTCGCTGCGCAAAGGAATTTCCATCGAGTCAAAGCCTGTAGTGAAATGCTTCTTGTAATGCAACGACCCGGTCGTTCCATCATAGACTGCCACAGTAATGCCTGACACCTTGCTGTCATCAAATGCAGGTGCAATGAAGGCGCTTCTGGTTTCAGGCGAACTTAACGACTTGACGTGGTAGCCAAACGCCACAAAGCTCTGCGATCCGTCATCGTACTTGCCGCCAGCTTGGTTTTCTTCCCTCGTGCAGGCTAGCAATGCCATCATTGCCGCGATAACTGCTATTATCTTTTTCATATCCGCTCTCCTATAGTTCAACTGTTGACAATTCGAAATCTTCTATGCTTTCCCAACCGGCCACCCCGACTCCGATACGCCCCTTAGCTATATCAAGGGTGATGAATATATCCTGCAGGTCAACCGCATTCCAATCGTATCCTATGGAACTGACAACTTTCCCCAATGGGAAGGTCACGTTGTCCCCGGATGCGTGAGTAACGTCCAAGGCAATGCTGTCATCTCTCTGACGGCAGATCCTGCATCTGTATTTGTTATCATCCTCAAAGCGTGGAATACACCTGTATTCTCCTTCTGTCGCCTCACAGGTAAGCAGGTCAATGCCGCAACTGTGACTCTTCAAGACCAATGAGAAATCATCAGCATCAAAATCTGTATTGATTATGCCCATATGTACTGTCGCAAACTGTTTATGGAACACTACGGTAGTGCGCGCCGTTTCTCCGCTGCAATCGACGGCATCACTGTATGCATACAGCGAATCGCATTCAATGCCTGTCGGTATAATTACAGTATGCCCCTTCCGCACACACTTGTCAAGTCCCTGGACCGCCCCGAAAGCAATCAGAGACCTGGGAGTATTGTGTGTATAGACATCCGGATAATCAACCGTGTTGATTCTGTCGTCGAACACCTCCCTGTCACTCCAACCTACCAGAGTGACCGGGTCCTCAATCCTTTCCCTTCCCGCGAAAGCCACTTCCAAAATGCAAGGGCAGATTCTTCTGTCTTCCTTTACTGAGCACGACGGCGGCAACAGAAACATAGCCAGCACTGTTATGGTGCAGGTCAAGCTGCGGCGAAATTGACTGTTCATTGTTATTCCTGATTATTAGAATCTCTCACTTATTGTATGTGTCCCTTCCCACGACTTCACTTGTGAAGAGAAGTGATACGGCATTGAACCGGTTATTTCCTGATCGGGTCCGCTGCTGCCGAAATCGGTTATGACAAGTTCATTGATTACATATCTGCAGTTTCTGGCAAGCCTGCCGCCGGGTCCGGTTATGTCAATCGGATAATAGGTTTTTGCCGTGCCGAGAGTGCACGCAACGACAAGGCGTGTGTGCCTCGCACTCCAGGCTGCAGCGTGGGAATCTGTCGAAGTGTTGTTCTGGTAACAGTAGAAGTAGTGAGGAACCGTATGAGGGCTGGATCGCGTCACTGTCTGTCTTACCGCCTCGCACACCAAAGCGTCTGACTGACTTTGCGTATAGCCGCGTTTGTTTATCCACGAAGATGCCGGCGGAATGTAGTCTATGCCGTCTGCAAGAGTCGACTGTCCCGCTACGTTGACAAGATATATGCTGTCTATGGTAAAGGTCTTAGCCGTGAGGTCCGGATATTGTGAAAAATCGATGCTGATCTTGTCTATCTCGACTTTTGAGACAAGACGTTCAGCTGTCAGGCTGCAGGTCTTATCTTCAGGCACACTGAAGGATTTGGCCGCTACCATCGAGAAGGCACCAGCTTCTGAAGCAAGAGAACGTACATATTCGTTTATCTCACTCTCCCACGAGAAGGAACTCACAGTCGTGCCGCAATTGGCTACTGCATATACTTTGTATGTCCCGGCCTCAAAATTCCTGAACACAGTATTGCCCGCCACAGGCACGGCATCCACTACGGCTCCGGCGGCGCCCACGAAGTAGAGGCACGCATTTTCGATGGAGGCCTCGTCCACGGCAGTGGCAGCGCGGGTTGACCCCGCGCCATCACTGTCCAGGACGAACGTCACGCCGAATGTTTCCGACGACGCGCCTGCCTGCGGCCCGTCACAGGCCTGGCAAAACAGCATAAAGCCGCACAATACAGCAAACAAACACTTATCCATTCTTCTAAATGGTTATTCCTCCGTTGGTTCCAAGTGTCACTACCGTCCAATCCTTTATGTCAATAGTAACTTGGGCCGTGACTCCGGTTACTGGATTCTCTTCGTCTGCACCGCCTTCGTTCCCGTCATCCAGGTTGCCCAGATTGACCAGTTTGAGGTTATTGATCACATACATCTTGTTGCTTTCGAGGTCAACTCCCAGGTCTACAGGATAGTCGTACAACTTGCCGTTATACTGTATCTGGACAACAAGCATCGTCCTTTTGGGCGCCCACGTAGCATTGTAATCCGTCTGGGGATAGTTGTTAGGATATGCGTAGAAGAAATGATTGGTTTCATAGGTCGACCCGGCAGCCACGTTCACTGTCGTGATATCCTGAGTGAAATTGCCGATACTGCCGTTAGCCCGGTGCCCACCTTTGTTATACCACGTCCCTGATGCGGCAGCATAGGTGTCGAGACCGTAGTTGAACTGTCCGGCGACATTGGTGATATACACTTTTTTTATTGCAATCGGCCCGCCTGAACGAAGTGCGTTTTCAATACTTTTTACGACAATCTTGGAAGCGATACGGTTTACCGGGATGGAGACGCTGCTGTTTGTGGCAATTGTCTGGTCCGTTTTAAATCCCACCATCTCGAAATTATCGTGGTTGTTGACCAGTGTGGACACAGTCGCCAGCAATGCCGTCTTGGAGACGATGGAGTTGAGCGTAGCCGGACCGTTGACTATGCAATAAATGTCACGCGTGCCTGCCGTACATTCCACCTGCGCGCTTGTAGTGACATTCTTGGATACGTATCCGTCTCTTACGTCACCTGCAAATACGAATATCTGCAGTGTGGATATTTTCGTCTCTCCTTCTGTGTCATTGTTGCTGGCGCCGGTATTCACCGTGCCGATTGCCTTGGTGGGATTGCCGTCAGGAACAATTGTGACATCGAGAATCACCTTCTGCGCACTTGCCTGTGAAGGGACGTCGATCTTCTCATCACACGAAGTGAAGAGCATCAGAGCTGCAAAGGCAGCTGATAATATTGTTTTTTTCATCGTTGTTATTTTTAAGTGGTGATTCTAAATAGTGACTGTGCCTAGACTGAGTCCAAGTTCCCATTCTTCGACGGTGATGCTTACAGTTGCCACTCCGGTGTCGATGGGATCATAGGGTTTGTCTGTAGGAGAACGGGTTATCACTACCTCGTCGATTGTATAGGTTTTGTTGCGCTCAATGACAGGCAGTTCAATGGGATAATACCCGCTCACTCCGTCAAATTCCACTTCGATGCAAAGGATTGACTTCCTGCCGCTCCAGGTACCTCTGTTCTCATCATCAAGATCTTTCACGCTTGCCGCAACACTGTTGGGATATGGATAGTATGCGTGTTCAACTTCATACGAAGCATTGTTTTCAATGGTCTGGTCAAGAGCATCATACAGAAAGGCATCGGCCACTGCATCTTCGTGATTCAATTTATTGTACCACTCTGACGGCTCTCCTGTGAGGGCGTAGTTTACCGCACCCGCTACGTTGAGCATATAGATGCCGGTAACTTTCAGTGTCTTACCCTCATAAGTCGGCGTATCAGGGAAAGCCCTAGTTATCTTGGCTACTGATACACGGGCTACGATACGTTTTACTGTGATTGCCAGAACGGCGCCGTCCGTCAATTCCTCCGAGACAGACCCCGTCATCACAAAACTGTCGAGAACATTGTCTTCAAGCCGGGTCAGCGAACTGCTCAATTCTTCCAGCGTTGTGACATTTTCAAGTGAAGGGGCATTGACTACTGCCCATACCGTTTTCTCTCCCGACGTAGCCATAAGCGTCAGACTCATTTCGTTATCAACGCTCCGGTATGCTTCGATCTCACCATTTGTGTCAAATGCCAGCACCTGGAGGCTGTTTACCTTGGATTCGTTCGCATAAGTGTTTCCCGTGGCTTTGGTCATCGATGTTCCGTTGATCTGGACTGTGACCTCTACGGGTTTCCCTTCTTTACAGGTCTTGCACTGGTTTTCCTTGTCGCAGGCACAGGTAATCAAGGCCAGAGCCGCGATAATCAATAATTGTTTTTTCATTTCTAATTGTTTAAGTGTTTTTAATAAATGTCTTCGTCTTCTCTTTTGTTCAGACCATACAGCGCTATCAGCGCTGATATTTCAGGGTCAAGATTGCCCCTGTGGATATATGACTGATCCTGACTGCAGGAAATCATATAGTGTTGTACAGCTTTCGTCTCATCGCCCAGCCTGGAGTAAAGCAGAGCAAGCAGGTAATTGACTTGCGCAGTCTGTTCGCACTTGCTCAGTATGTCCAGCGCGCTCCGGTTACGGTCCAGTGCGACATACGCCACCGCCGTATTGTAATCCTGGTATGGCGCCAGCAACATCAAGGCTGCTTCATAATCACGGTCCCTGATCGCATCCACGCCTTGCATATAGATGGTGTCCAGAACTGTTGTATGGACAGTGTCTTTCGCCATACTTTTCCGGTGCAGATAGAAATCAAACGAAACGGTACGCAACTTTGGATACAGCTCATCCTTGATGTACTTGTAATACCTTTGCTGCTTCATCTTTGACTCCCTGACATCAGAATCTTCGATATCTGCAAGTCTGTAATAGTTCTGTTTATCATCATCTGACAGGTTGTCGTCGATACCGACCAGCTCGTCAAGTCCTTTCCAGTTTTCAGCATATATGTCGCTTTGGAAGGAAATGTCAGGCACTGACTCTTTGACCATCCTGCCGTTTTCATCGACACTGAATCCCCTTGCTGCCTCGAGGGAGTCCCGATAGTGCCTCATCCACAAGCGGAAGTATTTCGATACGGATTCGGAACGCCTCCGGGAAAGCTTCTCATTCTGCCTGTATTTCCCCTCAGGTGAAGCAGTCGCCGTAACCCGTATCGAATCCAGCTCGAAAACCTCATTCCCAATCAGGCTGACCAGCTGCTTCTTGATATTGCCGATCTCCTCCGCGTTGCCTGCAAGGTCACTTCTGACGTCTGCTCTTGCTACTTGAAAGACTATATCATACGAAGCGCTTGCGCTGACTTTCCTTTCCACCACTTCGGTCAGGTATCTTTCCGTCTGGTCGGCAAACATAGAGACCGAAGAGATATAGAAAGAAAGCGGTTCGCCGCGAGGAATAGAATACAGTTTCTTCTCCTGCTCATAAATTGCCCCGGACAAGACTATATCCACCTTTCTCAGCTTCGGCCTGGTGTCGATCTGCTGGGAATAGCAATACGTGAAATCTCCGTTCATATCAACCAGCACCGTGTCCAGACGTATGCCCTCGGCAACGATGGGCGCTTTCACATACTTCTCGTACATCCTCTGCTTCAGGAGCATACGATAGTGGTTCCGTTTGCGGGCCAGCTTGTTGGTATAATGTTCCACAGCCTTGGCTTCGCTGACGCCGTAGTAAGAATAGAACATCTCGTCTGACACCTCCGAAGAATCTTTCTTGAAAGCGTACAGCTGAGGTATGTTGCGTTCGATGAACAGTTCAAGCTGCCGAAGGTTGATGAATGCCGTCGTGTCCGAAACGATTCTGGAAAGGAAACGCTCATACTGCTGATAGCCACGTAACTGAGCCTTCCGGTAGCCTCTTCCTGTAATAATCACAGGGTCTAGCCGCACGCTGTCTTCAAGAATGTACAGGTCCGGATCGAAGCGGAGCTGCCATTTTTTGTCCATCATAGTGTGCGGAACCCTGATGTCGAACTGGATCGCCACTTTGCCGTGCCGCTCCGCCACATTCCTGAAACGGGCGGAGACGACTGCGGCATCAAGAACTTCATTGGCCAGCATTTCACCTGTCTCGTCATCCCTGACAGCTTTCATCAGGAAAGTCTGGCGGCCATAAATGTCCAGTATCTGAAGCGTATCCTTCATTTTCGAGCGGTACTCCAAATCCGGAAGTTGACTTTCGTTGGTCAGTGATATGCCGGCATTCGTGTTGTTCTCCCTTATCGCATCGAGCTTTCCCTGGGGGTTCCTGACGCGATAGACGCTGTCCCGGTAGTATTCATATACGCTGGACCAGCCATCCCTTCCGCCTCGGGAAGAAGCGACAGCGCTCTGGGCATCCGCATTCAGGCACGCCGCTAGCAGCACTACAACAACTATCGAATTGCTAAACAGTCTGCTCATCTTTTTTCCTCCTTATAAAACAGGCATCTGATTCCTGCAGCGAAGCGGGCAGACATCCTGTCGCCATCCACAAAAAACATATAGGGCGTCCTTACATCTGCATACAGGGAAATACGCTTTGATATGTATTTCTCAGCCTGCAGGATCGGGAATGCACCCGCCATCAATTCATTTTTGCCATCTTCAGGCAACCTTATTTCTGCTGTCAGTCCAGCTCCGAGATATACATTCATAGAGTGGTCTTTGTTTCCGTATATCCTCAGCAGACAAGACAGGTCGATATAGGCTGCTGCGGAGCAGTAACCGAAATCTGCCTCGAGCGATGTCATCTTCATCTGTTTACCCACAGTCAGAGCCCCGCTCGGCAGGCAAGCCTCAAGACCGGCCAATGTTACGGCTCCGCCTTTGGTCCCGAGCACGAACTGAGCCCCGGCCTCTTGAGGAAAGAGACTGACGGTCAACGCTATAAATAATATTGCCCTGTATATCTTTTTCATCCGATGTATATACTAAAGGATGTATACCAACGACACCATTACATTGTTCGGCCAGAAGAAGAACTTGCTGCCCTGGTCGACTATCTTTCCGCAATGCGGGCAGGAATAAGCAGTATACGCAGCTCCACCCGTCCACGCACCGGCACCGAATTCTATGTTGATCGACTTGTGGATCATCAGAGTATATCCCAGCGAGAAACCTACGCCGTATGCATCGCCCTCTTCGGACTGCTTGATGAAGGCTCCACCCCGGTTATATTCCTGATACTGCAGCTGAAGGGCTGCCCACCATCCCGAATAGATGTGCCAGGGCCAGAACCTTACGCCAGCATACAGGCACTTCTTCCTGTTTTCAAATTGTCTGTCGACATCACCATAGTTAAAAGTCCAGGGATTGAACCTGATGCCTGCATTGAAAGAATAATGCTGCGCGATAGCGACGCTGCTCTCCGCATTTATGGTTCCCATATTGATGTAATCCACTACATTCGTCCCTATGGACCATCGCTGAGCTGACGCTTCACCCCGCGAAAAGCACAGGATGCAAAGTATCACGGCTGAGGTATGTACAAGTCTTTTTTTCATCTGTCCACTTCCGGCAGGATGGTTTGTTTAGTTAATTGAATAGCCTGGAACAAGGCCCTGCGGCATCATAACATCAGGAATAGGCCCCTGGACGCCCTGGAGGTTCTCACGGCGGATATTCATCCTGGTCGCAGACACCTCAGTGAAGTACCTGTCTTCGCCTTCGGCATTCTGGTACTTGGCATTCCTGATCTTTCCAACTACGTGTACCAGCACTCCCTTTTTAAGTAGTCGGAAATCATCTGTGTTCCTCGACGCCCATACTGTCACGTTGTGCCACGTCGTTTCTTCTTTCAAGACTCCGCTCCGGTCCTTGAATCTTTCATTGGTAGCGATAGAGAACCTCGCCATCTGCGAATCTCCGCAAGTCATGATTTTCGGGTTCTGGCCGATCCGGCCCAGAAGCTCCACTCTGTTGATTGAATTTTCCATAATGCTTTTGTTTTATGTCCGGGGGCAAAGGAAATGCGTCGAAACGGGCCTAACCATACTCTAAGCATTTATATCCGCTTAATTTCGATGCTGAAAATCCGGAATCGCGCATACATTTCCGTCATCGGAAAAACTGTCTGTTCCCGTATTTGAAACAAGCGCCCAAAACGATAGCTTTGGACAGTATTACCGGAAAAAAGGAGGACTGATTATGAGAAAATGCCTTGAATGCGGAGCCGAAATGGAAGGACGCAGCGACAAGAAATTCTGCAGTGATATGTGCCGCAATACTTATAACAACAAGCTCTATCGTAAGGCGAGAAATGTTATCTCATATGTTAACAGAAAGCTTGCGTCAAACAGAAGGATTCTCGACAACTTGTATTCTGACGGCAGGACGACCGTCTCGAAAAACCTGCTGGAAGAGGAAAGGTTCGATTTCGGCTATTATACTTCTTCCAGCAGAAACAGGCTGGGCAGAACGACTTACCGTTGTTATGAATTCACATATTCAGCAGACAAACACGATAACATCACTATCGAAAAAGACTGACTGAGCTTTTTTTGCTATTTTTGGTCAGCTGAAAAATCTTTTAATCGATGAACGATAATCCTTTGCTGGCAGAGTCGGGACTTCCCTTCGGGGCGCCGGCTTTTGACAGAATTGAAAACAGACACTACATTCCCGCATTCGAAGAAGCGCTGAAACAGGCGAAAGCCGAGGTGGATGCAATTATTGAAAACAGCGCCGAGCCTGATTTTAAAAACACGGTGCAGGCCCTGGAACTCTGCGGAAAGCAACTGAACGCGGTGGAGCAGATATTCTTCAACCTCAACGAAGCCTGCACAGACAGCGAGATGCAGCAGATTGCGGAGGACATAACCCCCAAGCTGACCGAATTCAGTATGTATGTGTCGCTCAACGAGAAACTGTTCTCCAGGATCAAGGCTGTATACGAAAAAAGGGACAGCCTCGGTCTGAATGAAGAAGACAGCCGGCTGCTCAGCGAAACCTACAAGGCCTACGCCCGCAACGGCGCCAACCTCCCGGCAGAAGACAAACAGACATTCAGCAAGATGTCGGAAGAACTCTCGCTCGCATCCCTGCGCTTCGGCAAGAACGTCCTCGGAGCCACCAACGCATATACTCTCGACCTGACTGACGAAGCCCAGACAGCCGGCCTGCCCGACTTCGTGAAAGAATCAGCGGCAGCCGAAGCTGCAAGCCGCGGCAAGACAGGCTGGGTCTTCACCCTGGACCGTCCCTCATTTATGCCCTTTATGCAGTACAGCTCAAAGCGCGACCTTCGCGAAAAACTGTGGAGAGCCTACAGCTCCCGCTGCATAGCAGACAACTTCGACAACGACGCCAACATACATCAGATAGTGGATCTGAATATGCGCAGGGCGCAGATGCTGGGCTACGGGACATACGCCGACTATGCCATCGAGGACAGGATGGCAAAGACAAAAGAGACCGTGAACGACTTCATCGCCGATATGATGGCCAAATGCCTGCCGTTCGCCCGCAAAGAGATAGCGGAACTGCAGGACTACGCCGAAGCCAACGGATTCGAAGGCCGGCTGATGCCCTGGGATTTCAGCTACTGGGGAGAAAAACTGCGCACGGAGAAATATTCAGTAAATGACGAACTTCTCAAGCCTTATTTCCAGCTCGAAGCCGTCCGGGATGCCATATTCGGCCTTGCCGGAACACTCTACGGACTGTCATTCATCCGCCGCGGAGACATACCCGTCTACCACCCCGACGTCCAGGTCTACGAAGTCAAGGACGGCGACCGGCACCTGGGTCTGCTCTATATGGATTTCTTCCCCCGCGAAAGCAAACGCGGCGGCGCCTGGATGACCTCCTTCCGCGACCTGAGCATCCGAGACGGCGTCGAGACCAGACCGCTGGTCCAGCTGGTCACGAACTTTTCAAAACCGGCCGGAGACACCCCCTCGCTGCTGACCCACTATGAAGTCACGACCTTCCTTCACGAATTCGGCCACTGCCTGCACGGCCTGCTGGCAGAAGGCTCATACGCCTCACTCACCGGCACCGCAGTGGCAAGAGATTTCGTGGAACTCCCTTCACAGTTTATGGAAAACTGGGGCTATGAACCCCAGTGGCTCAACTCATTCGCAAGGCACTACAGAACCGGGGAAGCCATCCCCCAGGACCTGATAGACAAACTCGTGGCCGCCAAGAACTTCCAGGCAGGCTACGCCTTCGTGCGCCAGCTGCGCTTCGGCACCCTTGATATGGCGTGGTACACCGCACAGTGCGCCCCCGAAGAAAGCGCCGCCGACTTCGAGCACAGGATACTCGCCGCAGCAGAAGTGCTGCCCGTCATCGAAGGCACAGCCATATCCCCCCAGTTCACGCATATTTTCTCCGGAGGATACTCCGCCGGATACTATTCTTACAAATGGGCGGAAGTGCTGGAAGCAGACGCATTCTCCCTCTTCAAGGAGAAAGGCATCTTCAACAAGGAGGCAGCCGCGTCCTTCAGAGAAAACATCCTCTCCAAAGGAAATCTCGAGGATGCAGATGTCCTGTACCGCAAGTTCAGAGGTCGCGACCCGCGCCCCGAAGCCCTTCTCGAGCAGAACGGCCTGAGCGTCGGGACAAAATAATTTTGCGTATTACAGTTTTTTATCTACTTTTGTCGTCCGCTTCGGCGGATATATATGATGGCGGGATAGCTCAGCTGGTTAGAGCGCATGATTCATAATCATGAGGTCCCCAGTTCAATCCTGGGTCCCGCTACCCGAAAAAGAGGCACTTGCATCTGCGAGTGCCTCTTTTTTTGCATTTGTTTAAACTTTCGGCACAGGCGCTTGTCTATTATAGCAAACGAAATGAAACAATAGATATAAAAATTATTACCATGAAAAAAGTATTTTTGATTCTCGCTCTTATTTCTCTTCCGTTTGTAACGAATGCGCAGATGCCCGCAGGTATGAACATACCCGCTCCCCAGGAACTTTCAGATCAGGCAATATCTTCCCAGACAGACCAGATGGCAGCCGCATACGGTCTTGACGAAGAGCAGGCGTCACGCTTGCTCAAACTCAACAAGATTTACCTCGGCAAGATTAAATACCCCGTAGTTGTTCCCGACGAATTCAAAGCGGCTGAGCAGGATGCCGATGGTAGCGGGCAGGAAGCACGCACTGCTGAATTCGACCCCTCAAAGATGTCTGACGAAGATTTCCAGAGTATGATGTCGATGATGGCAGATATGGAGGATATGATGGCTCAGATGGAGGAGAATCAGGATAAATATGAAACTGCTCTCCAGACTATCCTGGACAAGAAACAACTGAAGGCCTGGAAAAAGGACAAAAGACACTATGAAACCGAGCAACGCCTTCGTATGGAACAGGAATTCGCCATCAATTTCAATAAGATGAGCGCCAACTTCGGCGGTGATGGTTTCGGCGGCGGTTTCGGCGGTGGTTTCGGATTCTGATGACTTGGACGAGGGGTCTACACCAACTGCCTCCCTACAGTTTCGCTGAGAGTTCGCGGTAGAGTTTGCGGGAGACAGGAACGACGATGTTGTCAGCGTCGAGTTCGGCGCTGATCATCTCGTTGGGGTCCTTGCGCAGCGCGTTGATGTGAGACAGGTTGACGTAGTAGGACCGCTGGCAGCGGAAAATGTTATAGGGCTCCACCAGAGGAGCTATCGCATTCATCGTATTGCGCAACTGGTAGTTCTTGACCTTGCCGTTGTCGAGATAATAGATGATGACGTAGTTGTCTTTCGCCTCTATATACAAAATGGACTTGTTGTCCAGCACAGCCTTGACCTGACGGGAAGTGTCACTGAAACGGATAAGCCCCTTCTGTTCTGCTATATTTGACTCTCTTTTTCCGACCAGGGCACACACTATGGTTATCCCGAAATAGGGGAACAGCAGTACAAGGAAAGAATACTGCGTGCACAGACCCACATATTCGAAATATATGCGGCCGTCGTGGCGCATCAGGAACAGATAAAGCGCGAGGAAGTAGGTAATGATGACCATTTCCAGCATACAGAAGCCGGCAAACTCCCACCAGGTATGGTTGACGAACCTGTAGAGCAGGAAATATACAAGCCTGGTCAGAATCGTAGTGACAAGCACGATGCACATCATTATGGCAGTGTTGAAAAAGAACAGGGAACGGCCCATATCCAACATCTCTTCGCTGCCGAAAGGCCTGTATACTACAATAAATGTAAAGAAAAAGAGAGCCGGGAACAGCATATACCACAGATGCGTGGTGAACTTCCCATACAGCTCGGGCAGCTTTAACGAGTTTGTGGTGACTTGCTTTGATGCGCTCATTTCGTCCCAATTGTCTGCAATTCGCCACAAATATAATATTTTTATCACAGTATTGCGCTTTTCCGCCAAATCTTTATAAGCAAGCAGTGCTCTAAGGCTATTTTTGCCACCGTGAAAACAATTATGGCCATAGTGCTGCTTGCCCTGAACTTCTCCAATGCGGACTATCTGTTTTCGCACAAGGCAGACTACAAGGCAAGTCTCGACGAACTGCAGAAGATGCTGCCTGCAGCAACCGACAGCAAAGAGAAAGCTGAGGTGTACTGGCGCATTGCAAGGGCATTTCTGATGCTCGGCGATGCAGCTGAGGGCAAGGACGCCAAGCGCAGTCTGTTCGCCCAAGGCATTGCCGCAGCAGACCAGGGCATAGCTGCAGATCCTTCCAATTATAAATGTTATATGTGGCGCAGCGCCAACCGCGGCCGCGACTGCCAGACCAGGCCGCTGCCCCAGCAAGCAGCCGCATCCAGCCAGATACTTTCCGATCTGGAAACCATTCTGGACAAACTGGGACGGACAGATTACTCGGAAGCCTGGGAGGCCCTGTCACAGGTATACATCCCGCACCCCCTCAAGTCAGACGACGCCGGAATAAGCTATGCCTATATGGCCGCCTTGAAAATCCCCAAGGACGAAATAAGGATTTCAACTCTTCTATGGCTGGCAAACCTCCTCTATGACCGGAACAAAGACGCCGCCGACCGCGAGAAGATGATCAAATCCAACAGGGAAAAATACGCAGCCGGGGCCAAATCCAATACGGCGAAATACGCGTACTTCGAAGGCAACGCTTCAGTCCCTTGGCTGGATTCATCGCAGAAAGTGCTTTCCGACAGGGAAGAAGCGCGGGCAATCATCCGGTACGCAGAGTCAAAATATAACTCCAGGACAGAAAAAACTCCTGTCGACAGGCAGGATTATATGGAATTGGTAAAACTCAAGAACAAATGGAATTGAAATTCAACTACTCGCAGGACATCATCGACCTGCAGACAAAATACTCGCTGTTCAAGCGCGTGCTGAACATATTGTTCTCCCTGACCATAGACGGAGGCTTCGACAAGGAGCTGATGACACGTTCGATCAATCTGCTCATAGAGCGCAACGACTGCTTGCGTATCCGTTTTTTCAAAAAAGGGAAGGAAACCCTTCAGACCATTGACGCAGAGCGTAAGACAGGCGACATCCCCGTTGTCAGGTTCGACAGCGTAAGCTCAATGGATGCGTTTATGAAGCGTTTCCGTAAAAAACCCACCGACGCCTTCAAGGGCCGCGTGCTCGAACCCGTGTATGTCACCGATCCGGCCGGGGCAGAAATGATTCTTTTCAAGATAAGCCATATGGTGGCGGACACCTACGGCATCGGAGTGCTAGTAAACGACCTTATGGGCATATACAACGCACTGCGCAACGGCACTGAACTCCCTGCAGCCCCCGGAAGCTTTGAAACTGTGCTGAAGAAAGACAATGAGTACCGCGCCGACGAAGCAGCCACCAAGAAAGATTACGAATTCTTCAAAGACTACTATGAGAACCGCCACAGCAAGGCTCCTGTGTACTGCGGAATCCACGGTGACGCCAATGACCGCTGGCTCAAGTTCAAACGCAAAGGCAACATAGCGCTTCCCTATCTGATGATACGCTGCGACACTCAGGGATACCGTTTCGTCATCCCTGCAGCCATCTCCCGGCTGGCCCAGAAATGGTGTGAAGATAATTCCGTAACGATGAATTCGTTCTTCTTCTACACCTGCGCCATAGCAGCATCCCTGAAAAACGGCCGCGCGCCCTATCAGCTCCCGCTTGAACTCCTCAACTGCCGGGGCACTGTTGCGGACCGTCGGGCTGCCGGCACCAAAGTCCAGAGCCTCAGTGTCTATACAACAGTGGATTACTCCCGTTCGTTCAACGAAAACATAGCAGATTTCTACGCAGACCAGAACGAGCTCTACAGGCATACCCGTTTGTCATATCTGGAAGTAGAGGCGATGCAGCACAAGTTATGGAAATACTCGATGTTGAGCCAGATCACCAATTTCTGCTTCTCGTTCATACCTATGGCGACGCCCGAAGGTGTCACTATGCAGGTTTACAGCAACGGCAAGGGCGCCCTTGTCACATATATGGCACTGATCCACGACGTTAACACCGACGAGATACAAGTCTCCTACGACGTCCAGACCCGTATGGTGACTCCGGAGCAACTCATCGAATTCCATAACTGCTATATCCACGTCATAGAGGCCGCTCTGGCGAACCCTACAGCTAAACTTTCTGATATCTTATGAAAAAACTGCTTTCAGAGCGCGAAATACAGGCAAATTTCCTCCTCCGCGACGGAGATTACCGCAGTATCCGCGATATGCTGGAGCGTATCAACAGCATAATCCCCGACAAACTTGTACTGGCGGAACTCGACAAAAACAAGGAAATCAGGTA
>JAEEGG010002090.1_pt1 | contig 52358 bp, 41 predicted proteins | sample 9134161 | NCBI WGS metagenome assembly JAEEGG01 (sample SAMN16246543, study PRJNA631951) | gut metagenome | biome: gut microbiome; feature: rumen; material: CR-attached | host: Bos | place: Iran: Karaj | collected 2018-10 | reverse complement strand
CGTTTGCGCCCTCGTCGTATGCCGCGGTCTCAAACGCGCAGCGGGTACGGGTGGAGGTCTTCTCGAACAGCAGCACGACGTTCTTGTTCGCCATGCGCTTCGGGAAAATGCCCTGTTTCTTTTCGGCCTTGACCTGATGCGCAAGCTTCAGAAGCTGGCGGATCTCGTCGGGTGTGTAGTCGAGCAGCGTGAGAAAGTTTCTTCCCTGGAACATAATGTGTTTCCTTTCTGTATGTGATATTTTTTGGATTTACTTTGTAATGGGATCGCGGACGAACGGCATGCTCATGCAGCGCGGACCGCCGCGTCCTCTCGAAAGCTCTGCGGACGGGATCTCGTGGACCGTGATGCCGTTCTCCCTTAAGATCCGGTTTGTGACGTAGTTGCGCGAATAGGTGATGACCTCGCCGGGCGCGACGCAGAGCGTGTTAGCGCCGTCGTTCCACTGCTCGCGCGCGGCATCGATCTCGCTTGCGCCGCCGCATTCGATGAAGCGGACCTTCCGACCCAGCACGTCGGAGAAGACCTCGACCAAGGGACGCGCGTCCTCTTCGATCCGGATCTGTCTGCCGTCGGGCTTCGTGAGCCGGAATGCGCGCATCGTGCGAAGAATGTTCGGATGCACGACGAACGAATCGGCGTCGACCATCGTCATGACGGTGTCGAGGTGCATGAACGCGCGGACCTTCGGAATGTCGACCGCAAGGACAGACTTGATGCCGGTGCGCTCGCCGATCAGACGGTTCGCCGCCAGCTCGACCGCCTGCGCGCTCGTGCGCTGCGACATGCCGAACGCCACGGTTTCGGGCGAAAGCACGAGGCAGTCGCCGCCTTCGAGTGAATGCACGTCGGTGCGGTCATGATACTTCGGGACCCATTTATAGACCGGATGATACTTGAAGATGTACTTTGCAAACAGCGTTTCGCGCCGACGGACCTCGTTTGCCATGCGCGAGATCAGCACGCCGTCGCCGACGTTCATGAACGGATCGCGCGTGAAGTAGAGGTTCGGCATCGGATCGACGTAGAACGGATACTTGTCGTCCGTGAAGTCGACCAGATGGCGCTTCGGGACCTTCGGAATGTCGCTCTTTCTGACGCCGCCCGCCAGGATCTGGATGAGCTTATCGAGCGGCTGCGCGGAGAGGTATTCGTTGACCGCCTGCTCGGCGCCCTCCGCCGCGATATTCGCTTCGCGGATGTATTCCCAAATGAGCTCGTCCTTTGCGTCCGCCGCTTCGATCGCTTCCTTCAGGAGCGTGTCGAGGTACAGCACTTCCACGCCGCAGTCGCGGAGCGTCTTTGCAAACTGATCGTGCTCCTCCTTCGCGTGGACAAGGTACGGAATGTCGTCGAACAGCTGCCGGGCAAGGTAGTCCGGCATCAGGTTTTCGAGCTCCGCGCCCGGGCAATGCAGCATAACGGTTCTGAGCTTCCCGACTTCGGAACGTACGCTGATCGGTTTATTCATGGGGTTCCTCCTTCATCTCAGGCGTCCGGATCGAAACAGGCAAGAATGCCGTTTAAGATCCCAACTGCCATCTTATCTTGAAAAGTGTCGCTCGTCAAGAGCAAGTCTTCCGATTCGTTGGTCAAATGACCCATTTCTATACAAACGATCGGTCGCGTGCACCAGTTGAAGCCCGTTTGCGAGCTGCTGTAGGTGATGCCGCTGCGCTTCTGCATCGAAAGTCCGGTCTCCCTGCAGTACTGCTCGATGATCAGCGTCGCCGCGCGCACATTTTCGTTGTAGAACGCCGTACGCTCCTGCGTCGGCAGCAGCATGAACGCGCCGCGCACGCTCGTGTCATCGGTTCCGTTGCAGTGCAGACGCACGGCAAGATCGACTTCGTTCTCATTGAAAAACTCCGCGCGCTCGCGGTTGCTGATGTTCACGTTGTTCGTTTCGCGCGTGAGAAACACCGTGGCGCCCGCCTGTTCCAGAAGCGCTTTGAGCTTCAGAGCAACGTTCAGATTGACCTCGTATTCGTAGATCCCGGTCGCGATGCCGCGCGTGCCGGAGGAGCATTTCATCTTGGTTTCCGTTTCATCCGGCGCGATCGGCTCCTCGTTGATGTTTGCGCGCTGCTGATGTCCCGGGTCGAGCCCGATCCTGATCCCCGTCAGCGGCGGGGGCGTGGGCGTCGGCGTCGGGGCAGGAGTGGGCGTCGGCGTCGGCGGCAGGGTCGGCGCAGGCGTCGACGTCGGGACCTCGATCACGACCGTGTCGACCGGCTTTTTCGTGATGACCGGCACGGCAGGGCGCGCCGAAGCGCCCGCTGCTTCCGTTCCCTGCGGACTGCCGCAGGCGAGCGTAAGCAGAAGGATGAGCAATGCCGCGATCCGAAACCGTTTCATCACAGGATCCTGCGTCCCTCCAGCGCCTTGGCGAGCGTGACCTCGTCGGTGTATTCCAGATTGCCGCCGATCGGAATGCCGTGCGCAATGCGCGACGTTGTGATCCCCATCGGCTTCAAAAGCTTTGCAATGTAGGAAGCGGTGGCTTCGCCCTCCACGTCCGGGTTGGTGGCAAGAATGACCTCCTTGACCGTGCCGGTTTTGCAGCGCTCCAAAAGCGCGTTGATGCGCAGCGCGCCGGGACCGATGCCGTTCATCGGCGAGAGCGAACCGTTCAGCACATGATAGCGCCCGTGGAACTCGCGCGTTTTTTCCATGGAGAGCACGTCGCGCGCGTCGGAAACAACGCACACGATCTCGTCGGTCCGCTTCGGATCGGCGCACAGCTCGCAGGTTTCAAGGTCGGTAAACGCGCCGCAGATCGGACACGGATGCACCTTTTCGCGCGCCGCAAGGATCGCCTCGGCAAGCTCTGCCGCCTGCTCCTTCGGCACGCTCAGAAGATGGTACGCAAGCCGCTGTGCGGTCTTTCGTCCGACGCCGGGCAGACGGGCAAGCTGTGTCGTCAGTTTTTCGATGGATTCGATCGCCATATCAGAAGCCGAGACCGATGCCTCCGGTGATCTTGCTCATTTCGCGCTCGACCGTGTCGCCCGCTTCCTTCAGCGCGGCGTTCACGCCCGCGACGATCAGATCTTCGAGCATCTCGACGTCGTCGGGATCGACGCACGTCGGATCCAGCTTGATCGACCGCACGGTCTTGTCGCCCGTGACGGTCACCGTGACCATGCCGCCGCCTGCCGTCGCCGAGAACTCGGTTTCGTTCAGCTCCTGCTGTTTCTTCTGGATATCCTGCTGCATCTTCTGGGCCTTCATCATCATCTGCTGCATATTCATGCCGCCGCCCATGCCGCCTCTCGGGAATCCGCCTTTTGCCATGTTGCTACCTCCGTTAATTGATGGTCAGGGAGCTTCCGAACAGCTCCTTCAGTTTTTCTTCGTTTTCGTTCATCAGCTGCGCGAGCCGGAACGAGAGCTCGATTCCCGGCGCCGCTGCTTCGAGCGCGTCCTTTGCGACCTGCAGGTTGCGCGCGTTTTTCATGCCGATCATGCTGCTTTCCTGCGTCGCAGGGAACTCCACCGTGAGCGCGCCGTTTTCGAGCGCCGCGCCGCGCGTATCCTTCACATAGAAATACACCATCGGGTTCATTTCCATGATCTTCTTCTTCGCCTTTTCCCAGAGCTCCGCGGCTTCGCCGAACTGCGGCGCCGTATCCGCCGCGGGCGGTTCCGCTTGCGGGGAAGCCGGCTCCGGAAGAGGATCGGCGCGGCGTATCGGTTCGGGATCCGGCGTCTCAAACACCGGCGGCGCGTCGAACACAGGCGGCGCGTCGGGCAGCGGCGGCGCATCGTTCCGGGGCTCCGACTCTTGGCCCCCCTGTGCAAGGGGGGCTGTCGAGACCTGTCGAGACGGGGGGGTTGTCTCCAACAGCGCCACGCGCGCTTCGAGCGCGGCAAAGCTCCGGTCGTCCGCCGGGCGGCAGATGCGCAAAAAAGCCGCTTCGATCGGGATGCGCGGGGCAGGGAAGAGCTTTAGCTTGCTCTGCACCGCAAGGATCTGTTCCGCGGCGTAAAGGATCCGCGCTTCGTCCGCGGCCTTTGCCGCTTTCAGATACCGCTGCATCTGATCGTCGGTGCAGTCCAGAAGATCCGCGCAGTCGCCGCAGGTCTTCGCAAGCAGCAGCGCGCGAAAATGTTTCGAGAGGTCGCCTAAGAATACGCCGAGATCGCGTCCGTTTCGCACGACCTCATCAAGCGCGCGCACGGCATGTTCGGCGTTTCCCGAAAGAAGCGCGTTCGCGGCGTTTTCGAGCATGGCGCCGGAAACCGTTCCGAGCGCGTCCAAAACGTCCTGCTCGCTGACCTTGCTGCCCGCGTAGGAAAGACACTGATCTGCAAGCGACAGCGCGTCGCGCATGCCGCCGTCCGCTGCCCGGGCAATGAGCCGAAGCCCGTTCGGTTCGATGCTTGCGCCCGCCTTTTCCAGTACGGCGGAAAGGTTCGTCACGATATGCGCAACGGTCAGCCGATGAAAATCGAATCGCTGACAGCGCGAGACGATCGTTGCGGGGAGTTTTTGCGGCTCGGTGGTCGCGAGGATGAAGAGGACGTGCTTCGGCGGCTCTTCGAGCGTTTTCAAAAGCGCGTTGAACGCCGCGTTCGAGAGCATGTGCACCTCGTCGATGATGAACACGCGGTATTTTAGCTCCAGCGGCGCGAACTGCGCCTGCTCGATCAGGGAGCGGACGTTGTCCACGCTGTTGTTCGACGCCGCGTCGATCTCGATCACGTCGGCGCTGCCCGCCTTGATGAGCTGACAGGCGGCGCATACGCCGCACGGTTCGCCGTCCTTCGGGTCGAGGCAGTTGACCGCGCGCGAAAGGATCTTCGCCGAGGTCGTTTTGCCCGTCCCGCGCGAGCCGCAGAACAGATAGGCGTGGGAAAGCTTGCCCTCCCGCACCTGATTTTTCAGAATGGTGGTGATATGATCCTGTCCGATGACAGCCGAAAAGGTCTCCGGACGGTATTCGCGGTACAATGCGCGTCGTGCCAAGGCGTTCGTTCCTTTCCGAAGCGGCGGCAAAGCCGCACACTCCTACAGAATGCATTATAGCACATTCTTTTCGGAATCACAATCCACAAGGTTGACCGAAAATTGAAATAAGTGTAAAATAACGGTATGAAGCATGAAAAACGGTACCGCTCCACCACGAAGCTCGGAAAACATCTGATGCGATTTCGCGTTCTGCCCTGGATCGAGCTGCTGCTCGTCCTGGGTTTTCTTGCCGCGCTCGGGTGGGCGGCATGGAAATACGCGATCCCGTTTTTCAACGACCTCGGAAATCACGCCTATTCCTGTCAGAAGGCGACGCCGGAGCCGCCGCCGACGCCGGAGCCGACGCCGGAGCCGACGCACGATCCGTACCCGGATCATGCGCTGTACCATGCGGATCTCCGGTCCATGCAGACGGAGATCGTCATTCCCGAATACCAGTATGCGGCGGAGGTCGGCGTGCATGCCGGCACGCTCTATGCGCCGGTCGGCAACTACACTCCGGACGGCACGGCGGCGTTCGTGCGGCTGCTTCTCTACGACGTCGCCGCGCACAAACAGAGCTATCTGCGCCTTCCGCTGACCTATAAGAGCATCCGGTTCCCCGCCATGAACGACGGCTGGATCGTCTATCTCGACGCGGCGGCAAACGGCGGCGGGCAGATGACGGCATACAACCGGGAGACAAAGGAGACGCGCGTATTGAAGGTCGTGCATACCGGGCTTCCGCGTCCGGTGGTGTACCGGGATACGGCGTTCTGGATCGAACGCACGGGACAGTCCCGCGACAAGCTCTTTGCGGTCGATCTTCATACCGGCGAGAGCGCAACGCTTGCGATCTACGACGGCTCGTCGTATGCGCTTTCAAAGCCGTTCGTGTACGGAAGCACGCTTTTGTACGTTGCGCCGGACGGCATGCTCACCAAGATGGATCTTGAGACCGGCGAACGCGAAACGGTCGTAACCGACGCCGCGTATGTTCACGATCCGGAGATGAACGCGGACGGGATCGCGTTCCTCGATTCCGATCACGCAAAGGACGGGCACATCCTTTGGTACAACGGAGAGACGACGGTCGAGGTCTCCTCCGGCGCGGTCGGTTTCGTGCTCGGCGACGGCTTTATCGCGTATTCGCGGTTCAATAAAAACTATGTGTATTACTACGGCGACGGGACGACGTTCTGCACGACCAGAAGCGACGAATCCGCAATGCTTTTGGGCGGCGGCGAGAACGTGATCGTGTGGATGGACGTGACTTGGCGCGACAAGGACATCATGGAGATTATGACGGTCGGAGAAAAGCAATGAAAGAAAAAACGCTGTACGTCTGCGGAGAATGCGGCTATGAAACGCCGCGCTGGATGGGGAAATGCCCGCAATGCGGCAGCTGGAACACGCTTGTCGAGGAGGAGCGCGTGCTTTCGCGCGGCGCGGTTTCCGCCAAAACCAAGGCGGTGCCGCTCCAAAACGTCCGCGCCGAGGCGCAGACGCGCGTTTCCACCGGCATCGGCGAGTTCGACCGCGTGCTCGGCGGCGGGCTGGTCCCGGGCATGGTCGTTCTTTTGGGCGGCGATCCCGGCATCGGTAAATCGACGCTGCTCCTGGAAGCCGCGGACAACCTTTCCGCCTCCGGTCCGGTGCTCTATGTGTCCGGCGAGGAGAGCAATTCGCAGATCAAGCTTCGCGCCGACCGACTGCGCGTCAAAGGCGAGAACCTCTTTTTGTACACCGAGACCTCGGCGGAGGACGCGATCGAGCGCGCAAAGGAAATAAGCACGCAGATGCTGATCGTCGACTCGATCCAGACGATGGAGACCGAAGCTGCCGAAAGCGCGGCGGGCAGCGTTTCGCAGGTGCGCGCGGCGACGGCGCTCTTTACGCGGTTTGCCAAGGAGACCGGCACGGTCGTTTTCATCGTCGGGCACGTTACCAAGGACGGCGCGATCGCCGGTCCGCGCGTGCTCGAACACATCGTCGACACCGTTCTGTACTTCGAGGGCGACCGGCACGAGGGGCTCCGGCTTTTGCGCGCGGTCAAAAACCGCTTCGGCTCGACCGACGAGCTCGGCGTGTTTGAAATGTGCGAGACCGGCATGCGCGAGGTGAGCGATCCCGCGTCGCTGTTCGTATCGGGACGCAGTGTTGCCGGCACCGCCGTCACCTGCGTGCTCGAAGGCTCGCGTCCGCTTCTGTGCGAGATCCAGTCGCTTCTGTGTCCCTCGGCGTTCCAAAGCCCGCGCCGCACCGCCGTCGGGCTCGATGTGAACCGGCTGAACGTGCTGCTTGCCGTGCTCGAACGCAAGGCGCGGCTTCGCCTGTCCGACAAGGACGTCTACTGCGACGTCGCGGGATCCCTGCGCATCGCCGACCGCGGCGCGGACCTTGCCGCCGCGATGTGCGTCGCGTCCTCGATCCTCGAAAAGCCGCTGCCCGAAAAGACCGTCGTGATCGGGGAGGTGGGGCTGACCGGCGAGATCCGCTCCGCGTCCCAGCTCGATACGCGCATTAAGGAAGCGGTCCGCCTCGGCTACACGACCGTTCTGATCCCCGCCCGCGGCAAGGTCGGCGATCATGCCTGCCGCCTCATCCGCGTCTCCGACGTCTCCGAAGCCATCCGCGCGCTGTTTATGGAGTGAAGCATCAAAAAAACACCGCCTTCGGGTATTCCGAAGACGGTGTTTTTGATTTGTGATTTACCGTTCCGCGGCTTTCAGAACGTGGTCCAAAAGCACACAGGTCGTGACGCCGCCGACGCCGCCGGGGACCGGCGTGATCGCTTTGACGCACGGCGCGACGCGGTCGAAATCGACGTCGCCCGTGAGCTTTCCCGCTTCCTCGTCAAAGTGGATGCCCACGTCGACGACGATCTGGTCCGGGTTCGTAAACTCCGGCGTGACGCTTCGCATCACGCCCGCGGCGCACACGAGAATGTCCGCTTCCCGCGCGACGGCGGGGACGTCGACCGTACGCGTATGGCAGGTCGTGACCGTGGCGTTTGCGTGCATCAGAAGCATCGAGACCGGACGCCCGATGACGAGCGATCGTCCGATGACCGTCGCGCGCTTGCCCTTCGGGTCGATCCCATAGAAGCGCAGAAGCTCGATCACCGCCTGCGCAGTGCACGGCGCAAAGCCGAGGTCCGTGTTTGCGTACACGCCCGCAAGCGAGCCGTCTGTCCAGCCGTCGATGTCCTTCTTCGGATCGAACAGCTTGCGGATGCGTTCGGAATCAAGCGTTTTAGGCAGCGGGCGGAACAGCAGAATGCCGTGGACCGCGGGATCGCGGTTGACCATCTCGAATGCCGCCTCGAAATCCGCCTGCGAAACGTCTTCCGGCAGGATCACCTGCCTGCATGCGACGCCGACCTCAGCGCAGCGTTTTTTGACGCCCTTTTCATAGGACAGGTCGTCGGCGCGTTCGCCCACGCGCACAACGCAAAGCGTCGGCTCAATGCCGTTATTCCGCAGTGCGTCGGCGGTCTCGCGCATCCGCGCGATCATAGCGTCCGCGACCGGCTTGCCCTTGAGGATCTCCGCCATGGCTCAGTCCTGATAGATCGGGTACTTGTCGCAGAGCTTCTTGACTTCGCCGTCGATGTACTCCTTGGAGTTCTCGAAGTCGTTGATCGCGAGCGCGATGCAGTGCGCGATCGTCTTCATGTCCTCTTCCTTGAGACCGCGGGTCGTGACGGCAGGCGTACCGATGCGGACGCCGGAGGTCACGAACGGGCTTCTGGGCTCGCCGGGGACCGTGTTCTTGTTGACCGTGATGTGGACCTCGTCCAGACGGTTCTGCAGCGCCTTGCCGGATACGTCGAGACCGATCAGGTCGAGCAGCATGAGGTGGTTGTCCGTGCCGCCGGAGACGATCTTGAGACCTTCCGCCTTCAGCGCTTCCGCAAGCGCCTTCGCGTTCAGAACGACCTGGTGCTGATACGCTTTGAATTCGGGCTTCAGCGCTTCCGCAAGCGCGACCGCCTTGCCAGCGATGACGTGCATCAGAGGACCGCCCTGGATGCCCGGGAAGATCGCCTTGTTGAAGTTGAACTTATCCGCCGCTTCCTGGTTCGCAAGGATCAGACCGCCGCGCGGACCGCGCAGCGTCTTGTGCGTGGTGGTGGTGACGACGTCCGCATAGGGGAAGGGAGAGGGATGCTCGCCCGCGGCAACAAGACCCGCGATGTGTGCCATGTCGACCATCAGGACCGCGCCGACCTCGTCGCAGATCTCGCGGAACTTCGGGAAGTCGATCGTGCGGCAGTACGCGCTTGCGCCTGCGACGATCAGCTTCGGACGGAACTCAAGCGCCTTTTTGCGCACGTCCTCGTAGTCGATGACGCCGTGCTCGTCCACACCGTAGGAAACGCACTTATAATACTTGCCGGACATATTGACCGGGCTGCCGTGGGTGAGGTGACCGCCGTTAGAAAGGTCCATGCCCATGAACGTGTCGCCCGGGTTCAGCACCGCAAAGAACACCGCCATGTTCGCCTGTGCGCCGGAATGCGGCTGTACGTTGGCGTAATCGCAGCCGAACAGCTTCTTGGCGCGCTCGATCGCGAGATTTTCCACGACGTCCACAAACTGGCAGCCGCCGTAGTAACGCTTGCCGGGGTAGCCCTCTGCGTACTTGTTGGTGAGCACGCTGCCCATCGCCATCAGGACCGCTTCGGAAACGATGTTTTCGGATGCGATCAGCTCCAGGTTCCCGCGCTGACGGTTGAGCTCGTCCTGCATTGCCGCGCCGATCTCGGGATCATACTGCAAAAGCTGTTTCAGTGCCTCATTAACCATGTGTCTTCCTCCTGTAAATTGGTTTTTTATGAGCTTATCAAGCGCAAAAACGCGCCTTTTCCACTATGTTAAATGTAACGCGAACGCGCCGCCGTGTCAACACCTTCGCGGAGTATATTATCCGCGGATCACGTCGTACAGCGCGAAGGCTTTTTTCAGCACGTCCGCATGGTCGAACGCAAGCGTGACGCCCTCCGGAAGCCGGATTCCGTCTGCGGTCCGTTCCACCGGGATCCACGCCGCGTCCGCCGCGTCGTCGCCTGCGCAGAAGTCGATCGTTTCGCGGTCGACCGGAACGAGGAACGCATCAGAAACGATCCAGCCGCGCGGGTCGCGTCCGGGCTTACTGAACAGCCCGATCTCGAAGATGTCGTCGACCGTGTATCCGGTCACGTTCGTTTCCTCCCGTAGCTCTCTCAAAGCGCCTTCTGCGGCGCTTTCATTCGGCTCCACAAACCCGCCCGGCAGCGCCCAGCAGCCTAAGAACGGATGTCCCTTGCGCCGGATCAAAAGGACGTCCCTGCCGCCCGACAGCAGCACGACGTCCGCCGTCAGATACGGCGCGGGGTAGTGCCTGTCCCTGTATGCCGCCAGAAATTCCCGTTCGGTCAAGCCGTTCTGATCCCGTACTTCCATCTCGATCCCTCCCGCATGTTCTGTTCCTCATTATAATACCGAATGCGGTCCGCGTCCATCGGTTATTTTTTGCCGCGCACGCGCCCGTTTCCCGCAAAAATCAATTGAAAACGGTATATGAATATGATATAATAAAAAATACGAATGAGCATTCCCGAAAGGAGAACCGATATGAAACTGAAACGACTGGCTGCGCTTTTGCTCTCGGCAGTTTTGCTGCTGCCGCTGGGGATCGTCCGGCTTTCCGACGGCACGAGCGCCGATGCGGAGCCGGATCTCTGGGAGCAGATCAAGCGGTATGAGGACGCGTGCCTTTCGGAGCGCGGCGTCAGCGTCTCGACCGCCTCCGCAACCGATTATATGACCATGACGGACGGCGTCGTCGCACTTGTCGAAGGCTGGAGCGGCTATGAAGCGGGCTCGCTGTATCTGAACGGACAGTCCGTCTTCTGGCACGATACGGACGGCATCGGCAACGGCTGGGTCCCGAACGCGCGTCAGAAGCAGCGCGCCAACCTGACCGGCAGGGATCCGAAGGAGGTCGCGTCAATCGAAACGGTCTCGTACGCGAGCAAGGGCGGCTATCCCTATTCCTCGGACGTCGCGCTGATCGGACCGTATTACGGCGTGGACTCGAGCTTCACGAATCAGTACCGGAACGAGGCAAACTCGATCGCGCAGGCGACCGGCGGCTCCTGCACGGTTTATTCGGGCAGCGCGGCGACGATTGAAACGGTCGCGCACGCGCTCGAGACCTGCGGCACGGTCATCTTCGACTCGCACGGCAACACCGACTATTCCTCGGCGTCCGGCGACTATACGTCGAAAGCGAACACTTCCTATCTCTGTCTCACCAGCTACGAGGGTCTGACGAGCGCGGATACCGCCACGGTGCAGGGTCCGTTCGGCAACTATCAGCATGCGTTCCGAAGCGGCAGCGGCGCTTTCGTCGATGGCACGGCGATCAGAAACCACATGACCGAGACCGCGCCGAACAGCTTCCTGTGGATGGCGATCTGCCTCGGCATGGCGACTGACGGCATGGAAGCGCCGCTGCGCGCACAGGGCGTCGAGGCGGTTTACGGCTATTCCCAGTCCGTCACCTTCGCGGGCGACTACCGTTGGGAGGCATACTTCTGGAACAAGATGAAAGACGGTGCCGACATTGCGGAAGCGGTCGCATACATGAAGACGATGGGCGGATACAAGGATCCTTACGAATCCAGATACCCTGCCTATCCGATCGTCGTTTCGTCCGAGGATGAGTATCCCGGGCAGGGCAACGTCGACGCGCGGCAGGACGTGTATTCCTCGTGGACGCTGTTTCCGCAGTTCGAGGTGACGGCGGTTTCGAACGACGTGAGTCTCGGCACGGTCGAAACCTCCGGCACGACGGTCATTGCGACGCCGAAGGAGGGCTGCGCGGTCACGGGATATGAAGTGGTCTCCGGTACGGCGACGGTCACGCAGAACGGCGACGGGCTTTCGAGAACGCTGTTCTCGGTGCGCGCGGAGGAGGATTGCACGATCCGCATCGATTTCGCGCGGCGTACGGCGGTCAAGGCGACGTTTGTGACGCCGGAAGGCGTAAGCTGCGCCGCGATCAGCGGCTACACCGGCGATACGATCACCCTGCCGCGCCCGACCGGCAAGCCGAAGGCAAACGCGCAGGCGTACGCGTTCTACGGCTGGGTCGAACAGCGCGTTTCCGATACCGATGTGCGTCCCGACTGCCTGTTTGCGGACGATACGTTTGTGCTCCGGGAGAATAAGACATTTTACGCGCTCTATTCTTACGTGGTGCAGGACGGCGCGCCGGTGCCGCAGGGAACGTTCCTGCTGCTTATTGCAGAGCCGGAGGACTGGTCTGGCGAGGCGGTCCTGACCTATGACGGCAAGGTCGTTCTCCGCTCGGATGGCGCCGCGAACAGCGTCGGCACGGCGACAGATGCGGCGGCGATCGGCAGCACCGGCATCACAGTCGCAGGCGACGCGCTGGCAAACGTCTCCGACGGTTATATCTATGTGCTCGAAGCGGTCGGAAACGACATGTACACGATCCGCATGAAGGAGTCCGGTCTGTATCTGTGCTACACGAGCAGCACGAACAAGCTTTCCGCAACGAAGGAGCTGCTGACGTCCGCCAAGAATCCGGCATACTGGACGCTTTCCTGGAAAAACGGCAAGCCTGTCATCGCAAATGTGCAGACGCCGACCGCAACGCTGTGCTACGATCGGGAACGCGGCTGCTTCACCTGCAAAAAAAACAACACGGGCGAGCAGCTGACGGTCTATGCGGTGTCCGAAAGCAGCTTGTATTACACCACGGAGCTTGCGTATGCGGCGTCACCGTCTCCGTCGCCCACGCCCACGGCAACCCCGACGCCGACCCCCACGCCGACGCCGACCCCGACGCCCACACCGACGCCGACGCCCACGGCGGAGCCGAAGACGCTGTACGGCGACACAAACTGCGACGGCAAGGTCACGGCGGCGGATGCGGCGCTTGTGCTGCGTGCGCTGGTGGGGCTCGATACGCTCTCCGAACAGGGCGTGAAAAACGCGCAGGTATCCGGCAGTGAAGCGCTGTCCGCGGAGGATGCGGCACTGATTCTGCGCTATGTGGTCAAGCTGATCGACCGCTTCCCGGTCGAGGAATAAAGACAGCAGAAAAAGGAGCCTTTCTCAGCGAGGCTCCTTTTTGTGTGGTGCTTTTTCAATGATAATCTGCGCCGGTGTAAACGTCCTGCGCGGTGTCGAAGAGTCCCCGTGCGCAGGAGAGCGCACAGCCGGCGGCAACGCAGGCGGTGCAGGCGGCGCAGCCGAGCCCGCAGCCGCTGCAGCCGGAACGGTTTGAGGTCCGTGCGTTTCCGGAGCAGGCGACGAATGCCGTGATCAGCACAAGCATGATGATCAGCAGGGTCATAAATCCTTTTTTCATGTGCGGTTCCTCCTTTGCGTGAAGTTCTTATGGTGAAAAGCGCCGGTGCTTTTATTTGATACATATACAATACACCGATCGCGTCCGATTTTCCAGCCGCATCGGTCCCGAATGGCGGCGGTTATTTCCGCCGAATATCCGAAATAACGGCAGGATATTTGCCGTGCGGCGCCGCATCAAAAACTGCGCCGCGGCATTGACCGAACCCCGCGCGGATGGTATAATCGATCTATCGAAACAGGATCGGATGAACATATGAGAGAACCGTTTTTGACATGGAACAAAGCGATCGCGCCGCAGGATACGGCGGCAGCGGCGCGCGCGAAGGCGCATTGGGACGGGGTGGCAAAGCCTTTGAACGGGCTCGGCAAGCTGGAGACCGCGATCGAACGCATCGCGGGGCTGACCGGCGACGAGAACGTGTCGATCGGCAGCCGCACGGTGCTGGTGCTCTGCGCGGACAACGGGATCGTCAAAGAAGGCGTCACGCAGACGGACGCGTCCGTGACCGCAACGATGGCGCGGCGCATCTTCGAGCATCGTTCCTCGGTCTGTCTTATGGCAAAGACCGCGCATGCGGACGTGATCCCGGTCGATCTCGGCATGCTTTCGCGCGTCGAAGGCGTCCGCGATCTGCACGTTGCCGACGGCACAAACAACATGGCGGAGGGACCCGCCATGACCGAAGCGCAGGCGATGCAGGCGATTGAAGCCGGCATTCTGCTTGCGAAGGAACGCAAGGCGGCGGGGGATTCGATCCTTGTCACCGGCGAAATGGGGATCGGCAATACCTCGACCTCCTCCGCGATCGCATCGGTGCTTTTACGCCTTCCGGTCGAAGCCGTCACCGGCCGCGGCGCGGGGCTTTCCGACGCGGGACTTTTGCGCAAGCGGGAGGCGATCGCCCGCGCGATCAACGTGAACAGACCGGATCCGACCGACGCGTTCGACGTGCTGGTTAAGCTCGGCGGGTTCGATCTTGCGGGACTGGTCGGGCTGTACATCGGCGCGGCGCTTTGCCGGCTGCCGATTTTGATCGACGGACTGATCAGCTCGGTCGCGGCGCTCGTTGCGGCGCGGCTCGTGCCGAATTGCGTCACGGCGATGCTCGCAAGCCACTGCTCGAAGGAACCGGTCGCGCAGGCGATCCTGAACGAGCTTGGACTTTCCGCGATCCTGTATGCGGACATGAAGCTCGGCGAGGGCACCGGCGCGGTGTGCATGCTGCCGCTGCTCGACATGGCGCTTGCGGTCTATCACGGCTCGGTCTCGTTTTCGGAGACCGGCATCGAACAGTACACCCCGCAGGGAGGCGGCGCATGCTGATCCTGGTCACCGGCGGATCCGCGTCCGGCAAAAGCGCATACGCCGAATCGCTGTGCCTTTGGGCTTCGCCGCGGGTCTATCTTGCCTGCATGCAGCCGTTCGGCGAGGAGGGCGCGAAGCGGATCCAAAGGCATCGCGCCATGCGGAAAGACAAGGGCTTTATCACCGTCGAGCGGTTCACGGACCTTGCAGCGCTTTTGCTTCCGCCGTGTCGCTGCGTCCTCTTGGAGGATCTCGGCAACCTTGCCGCAAACGAAATGTTTCAAACGGAGCCGCCGCGCGATCCGTGCGGCGCGGTGATCAACGGCGTGGAAGCGCTTTTGACGCAATGCGAACGCGTCGTTGTCGTGACCGACGAGATCGGAAGCGACGGGACGGACTACGATCCCGCAACGACGGCGTATATCGAAGCGCTCGGGGCGCTGAACCGTGCGCTTGCCGCGCGTGCGGACGCCGTGATCGAGGTCGTCGCAGGGATCCCGATCCCGCTGAAAGGAGAATTGCCCGCATGAAAACGCTGTGGACCGCGGTGATCGCCGCGTTTTCGACGTTCTCGGTCCTGCCGACGCCGCGGATCGAATGGAACGCGTACTCTTTGAAAAACGTCCTTGCCGCGCTGCCGCTCGTGGGCGTTGTAATCGGCGGAGCGCTGTGTCTCTGCCATTGGCTTTCGACGCTTCTGTCGCTTCCCGCGATCCTCGTCGCGGTCCTCTTTACGCTGTTGCCGATCGCGCTGTCCGGCGGCATCCACATGGACGGCTTTGCGGACATGACCGACGCGCTGTCGAGCCATGCCGCGCCGGAAAAGAAACGCGCGATTTTGAAGGACCCGCATTGCGGCGCGTTTGCCGTGATCGGCGTTTCCTGCTATCTGCTGCTGTACTTCGGGCTCTCGGCAGCGCTGCCGTTCGATTGGAAAACGGCGGGACTGCTTGCGATCACGCATGTGCTGTCCCGCGCGATCGGTTCGCTTTTAAGCCTGCTTCCGTCCGGCGCGGGCGAGGGCATGCAGAAAGCGTTTCACGATTCCGCATCGAAGGGCTCGCTCTGGATCCTGCTTGTCTGGGTCGCGCTGTCGCTCGGCGGCGCGGCAGTTCTTTCGCCGGCGGCGGCGATTGCCATGCTCCTTGCGGGCGGGCTCGTGTTCCTCTATATCATGCATACGGCAAGGAAGCAGTTCGGCGGCATGTCCGGCGATCTCGCGGGGGCGGGGATCACGCTTTCGGCGATCGCGATGCTGATCGGGCTGGTGCTTGCGGAAAGGGCGGTGGCTTTATGGTTCTGATCCTCGGCGGTCTCGGCGCGGGCAAGAAGCGCTATTTGAGATCGCTCGGCTTCACGGACGCGCAGTTGTCGAACGATCCGGACGCGGACGCGCCGGTGCTCGTCGATCTCGAAGCGGCGGTCAGGACCGATCCCGCCTCTTCGGAGACGCTTTTCGGAAAGTGCCTAAAAAAGGCGTTCGTTGTCTGCCGCGAGGTCGGCAGCGGCGTGATCCCGATGGATCCGAACGAACGCGCGTGGCGCGAGGCGACGGGACGGCTCTGCTGTGCGCTTGCAAAGGAAGCGACAGCGGTCGTACGCGTCGTTTCGGGGATCCCGGTCGTTCTGAAAGGAGAACCGCCATGCATATCCGACTGATCCGTCACGGCACGACGGCGGGCAACGCCGCGCGCCGCTACGTCGGCATTTCCGACGAGCCGCTGTGTCCCGAGGGACGCGCCGCCGCGGAGCAAAAAGAAAAGGACCTTTCGCTCAGCCGCGTCTATGTTTCGCCGCTTACGCGTGCGCGGCAGACCGCGGCGATCCTGTTCCCGCATGCGGAGCAGATCGTCGTCGAAAACCTGCATGAAATGGACTTCGGCGCGTTCGAGGGACGGACCGCCGACGAGATGGAAAACGATCCCGTCTATCGCGCATGGGTCGACGATCTCTGCCGCGGCGTTTGTCCCGGCGGCGAATCGCAGGCGGACTTTCACGCGCGCGTCGGCGCGGCGTTTGCGGAGACGCTGCAAAAGGCGCAGGGGGATCTCACGTTCGTTGTGCACGGCGGCGTGATCATGTCGATCCTCTGGCAGTTTGCAGAGCCGAAGAAGGATTTTTATGACTGGGTCGTGCAGAACCTTTCCGGCTATGAAGCGGATGCTTCGATCCAAAACGGCACGATCGTGCTGAAAAACGTACGGCGGCTGCCGTAATCATCATTGACTGAACAAAGAAAAGGAGCGGGCGATCATGTACAGAATTATCACCAAGAAGAACCTGAACCCGACCGTGACGCAGATGGAGATCGAAGCGCCGCTGGTCGCAAACAAGGCGCTGCCGGGGCAGTTCATCATCCTGCGCGTCGATGAAGCGGGCGAACGCATCCCGCTGACCGTCGCGGGCGTCGACAAGGCGCGCGGCGCGGTCAAGATCATCTTTCAGATCGTCGGCGCGACGACCGAGCTGCTCAACCATAAGAACGAGGGCGAATCCATCCAGGATTTCGTGGGACCCTTGGGCGTTCCGACGCACACTGAGGGGATCAAAAAGGTCTGCATCGTGGGCGGCGGCGTGGGCTGCGCGATCGCAATGCCGGTGGCGCAGGCGTTCCACGAGCAGGGCGCCGAGGTCACGTCGATCATCGGGTTCCGAAACAAGGACCTGCTGATCCTCGAAGACGAGTTTCGCGCCTGCTCCGACCGGCTCGTCGTTATGACCGACGACGGCTCTTATGCGCGGCACGGCAACGTCACGGTTCCGCTGAAGGAGATGCTTGAAGCGGGCGAGCGGTTCGACATGATCATCACGATCGGTCCTTTGATCATGATGAAGTTCGTCACGCTGACCGCGAAGCCGTTCGGCGTGCCGGTCACGGTGTCCATGAACCCGATCATGATCGACGGCACGGGCATGTGCGGCGGCTGTCGGCTGACGCTCGTGGAGGACGGCAAACGCGTCACGAAGTTCGCCTGTGTCGACGGACCGGACTTCGACGGCTACAAGGTCGATTTCGACGAGGCGATGAGCCGCGGGCGGATGTACTTTGATTTTGAACGGCGCGCGCACGAGACGGCGTGCAATCTGTTCCGCAACGCATAAGGAGGGGACGTATATGGCACTGAATCCGAAAAAGCATGAAATGCCGACGCAGGCGCCGGAGGTCCGCGCGCATAACTTCAGCGAGGTCGCATTGGGCTATACCGCCGAGATCGCGGTCGAGGAAGCCAAGCGCTGCTTAAACTGCAGGAACAGCCCCTGCGTTTCCGGCTGTCCCGTCAACGTGAACATTCCCGACTTTATCACGAAGATCAAAACGGGCGATTTCGAGGGCGCGTATCAGATCATCAATAAGACCTCGTCGCTGCCCGCCGTCTGCGGCAGGGTTTGCCCGCAGGAAACGCAGTGCGAAAGCAGGTGCACGATGGGCGTGAAATTTGAGCCGGTCGGCATCGGCAGGCTCGAACGCTTTGTCGCCGATTATCATAACGCCAACGCGACGGAAAAACCCGCCGCGCCCGCGCCGAACGGACATTGGGTCGCGGTCGTGGGCTCCGGTCCCTCCGGCCTTACCTGCGCGGGCGATCTTGCAAAGAAGGGATACAAGGTCTCCGTTTTCGAGGCGCTGCACACCGCGGGCGGCGTGCTCGTCTACGGCATTCCGGAGTTCCGTCTGCCCAAGAGCATCGTCGCAAAGGAGGTCGAGACCTTAAAGGAGCTCGGCGTGGATATTCAGACGAACGTCGTGATCGGCAAGACGCTGACGGTCGACGAGCTCTTCGATATGGGCTGCGAAGCGGTCTTTATCGGCTCCGGCGCGGGTCTGCCGAACTTCATGAACATCCCGGGCGAAAGTTTGAAGGGCGTCTATTCCGCAAATGAGTTTCTGACGCGCTCGAACCTGATGAAGGCGTACCTTGCGGATCCCGTCACGCCGATCCAAAAGGGCGGCAAGGTTGCGGTCGTCGGCGGCGGGAATGTCGCGATGGACGCCGCAAGAACGGCGCTGCGGCTCGGCGCGGAGCATGTCTATATCGTCTACCGCCGCTCGATGGAGGAGCTTCCCGCAAGAAAGGAAGAGGTCGAACACGCGATGGAGGAAGGGATCGACTTCCGGCTTCTCAATAACCCGGTCGAGATCCTCGGCTACCGGAATCCCGACGATCCGCGCGATCCGAAAAACGGCTTCGTGACCGGCATGCGCTGCATCCGCATGGAGCTCGGCGAGCCGGACGCGAAGGGCAGACGCCGCCCCGTTCCGATCCCCGGAAGCGAGTTCACGCTTGACGTCGATACGGTCATCATGGCGATCGGCACCAGTCCGAATCCGCTCATCAAGAACACGACCGCGGGTCTCGAAGTCAACTCGCACGGCGGGATCATCGTCAACGAGGACGGGCTGACCTCGCGCGAAAACGTATACGCGGGCGGCGACGCCGTCACCGGCGCCGCGACGGTCATTTCGGCGATGGGCGCGGGCAAGCTTGCCGCAAAGGCAATCGACGAAGCACTTTCATAACACGATCGACAGGGCTGTCCGAAAATGTGCGTGAAATTCTTGATTTCGGAACGGTTTTCTGCTATTATATATTTGTTGAAATATGTGATCATTATCACAAAAAAAGGGCTTGACAAAATGAGCATAAGGCGTATCATCAGACAGACAGACAGACAGACAGACAGACAGACAGACAGACAGACAGACAGACAGACAGATAGAATAAGTCTGCTTGTTTTCCATACCCGTAACCGCAGACACACCGTGTCGAGGGCTTCACCGCCTCCGGCAAGGTGTGCTTTTTGTTGCTGACAGAACGGAACAATTCTTGTGAAAGGAAGAGGAAATGAAGATGAAAAACAAGTTGTTATCCATTTTGCTGACCATCTGCATGGTCGCGCTGCTGCTGCCGGTGAGCGTGACTCCGGCGTATGCAGAGAGTGAAGTCACAAAGACCTATTCATTAAGTACTTATGTAAGAGCTGACGATAAACTCAGCTTTTCCCTGACTGATCCTGATGATAACACTTCAAAAACTGTATTTGCAGCAGATGGCGATACTTCTACAAACGGTATCAGAAAAACAGGCTCTGCCTATGAAGTGAGCAATAAATTGAGCTATGACGATAGTCCTAATGTCAGGTTTTTTGTATTGCCGAATGTCAACGGAAAAGTTACTAAAATCGAGTTCACAAAAGCTTGCAGAGTCGCTGGACAAGTAATTGTTGGTGATCATGATGCGTGGCCGCCTACATGGGAAGATACCTCGTTCTTCATGTCAATAGATGGCATGAAATATAATGGTACTGATGAGGCGTTAACCGGTGAAAGTCATCTTGATGGAAGTGGAAATACGACAGAAAGTGTAAATTTTACATTTATCAGTACTGATCCGGAAGGAATAGAAGGCAATCTGTCGCTTTGGCTTGGAAAAATGTCAATGTTTAGAATGCTTTCTGGTTGTGAGATCAAAATCACTTATATTCCAGCAGCAGAACCCGCACACGAGCACGACTTCACATACGCCCTCAATGGCAACACGCTGACCGCTACCTGTGGCGGTACTGACGGGCTGGAGTGCCCGCTTACCAATCATCAGATTTCGACGTCGCTCACCGCAGATAATGTATACGACAGTGACCCAGCTATGCTTTTTCCTGCTACGCTGATTAACTTCGCACTTTTCAGCACAGAGACGGGAGCCACGAAGGGCAACATCACCTATGTGAACAATACGACCAGCGAAAACCTCGGCACCACAATGCCCAGTGACCCCGGCCAATATACCGCCAGTATCACCATCACAGCAGGAGGCACTGGTTACACGCTGACAAAGACTTACAACGTGTATTCCTATGCTCAAATTAACAACATCTATCCGCAGCTCAACATTAGCACTGATGAATACGCAAGCACAACTATGGCTGGCGAAGGACAGACGGTTACCATCACCTTCACGCCGAAGTTCGGCGAGACATTGACGGGGCTGACCGTGACGGGCGCAACGACAAACTACAGCATCGGCAGCGGCATTACCGACAACGGCAGCAACACCTATACGTTCACCATGCCAGCCGAGAATGTCACCATTGGTGCCACATTCTCTATCAGCGAGGACGACTTCGCACAGAGCGGCGACACCTACACCATCAAGACCGCCAACGGATGGGACTGGTTCTGCTTCACCGTGAACAGCGACTTGGCTCCCAACGGCTACAGCGGTAAGACCGTCGTACTCGCCGCAAGCGTCGGTTCGTCGGAGATGGCGGGCACGAGCGACCACCCGTTCAAGGGGACGTTCGACGGACAGGGCAAGACGCTGACGTTCAGCCTGCATGCCGGCGAGGGCTACAGCGCCCCGTTCCATTACACCAACGGCGCCACCATCCGCAACCTCCACGTCGAGGGCACCATCACGGGCGGCGACAATATTTCGCTGGGCGGTCTGGTGGGCAAGGCCACGGGCAACATCACCATCGAGAACTGCCGCGTGAGCACCGAAATAAGCACTACCCACAGCGGCGCTGCGTGGCACGGCGGTGTCATTGCACTTTGGTATGACTCGAACGTCGCCTGCACCGTCACGGGCTGTGTCTATGACGGGCTGATATACAACCCCAGCGAGGCCGACGCGACCACCTACTGCAACGGCTTCATAGGAAACCTCTTTGGAAGTAATCTGACCGTCACGTTCACCGATTGCCTCTACGCCCCCGCCGCATACGGCACGGGCGAGTACGCGCCGGGCGACAACTGCTTCACGTTCGTCTATCCAAACAGCAGCCCGACCTACAACATGACGAACTGCTACTACACCACCGCGCTCGGCAAGAGGCAGGGCCGCCCCGCAGCCACGGCGACCGACGCGCCCGCCAACCTCGGCGACGCGACCACCGACCACGGGCTGGTGAAGGGCTACGCCAACGGCTTCCTCTACAACGGCAACTACTACACGCCGAAGTACGGCGACGCGGTGGTGGAGTATGTCTTCAATGCCCTTTGGGAGCATGCCGACGTGACCATCAACGGTCAGGGCAACAACCTCGTAGGCGTGAATATCACGGAGGAGGTCGGTAACGTCACGAGCGTGACCTACAACCGGACATTCACCTCAGGAACTGCCGCAGCGGTGATACTGCCGTTCGACTATACCTGCAACGGTAACGAGGGTGGTTCATTCTACTCGTTTGCCGGCGTGAGCGGCACAACCCCCGTCATGGAAGACGGCAATCATGTGACCTCACTGACGGCCAACACGCCGTATCTGTTCGTGCCGACCGCCACGGCGATGACGTTCCCGAACATCTCGAAAATGACGGACGGAGTTGTTACACTGAAACCCACGGCAGGCGATCATACAGTCACATCAGGTGACTGGACGCTTACGGGTATATATGCACCCAAAACATGGACAGGCATTGAACCGGACTACGATAATGCTTTCATCCTGAATAGCATTGGCAAATTGAACCATATATCTTTTGATGAAACGGTCAAGCCTACGGACGGTTATTTCGTTGGAAGTGTAATTACATACACCGTCACCTTCGACGCAAACGGCGGCACCGGCACGATAGCAGCGGAGACCGTGACCGGCGGCGCAACCTACACCCTGCCCGCCTGCACCTTCACCGCGCCGGAGGGCAAAACCTTCTTCGCTTGGTCGGTGAAGATCGGCGACGCCGAGGCTGTGAACAAGCAGCCGGGCGACACGATCACCGTCACGGCGGATACCACCGTCACGGCAACGTGGGAATGGAGATTGCAGGACGGCTATTATCTGATCGGGCAGAACGGCTGGACGGTCGACGCGCTCGACCCGGCGCAACAGTTCACGGTGAACCCGGAAAACGAAAACGAGTACATGCTCGAGACCACGCTTGCGGAAGGCGATACGATCAAGGTCGTGCGCGTTGCGGACGGCGCGATCGCGCAGTGGTATCCGGATCCGGGCGACAACTATACCGTAACATCTGATTATGCGGGCAGCGTCACGATCTATTTCAAGCCTACCTATGACAATGCATGGTCTGCGTTCGGCGGTCATATCTGGATCGTACCGGTCGTCCCGTCGTTCCGCGGATTGCAGCTGGAGCTTTCCGGCAAGATCGGCGTGATGTTCAATATGAACCTGCCGGAGATCGTAGGCGTGGATTATGCCGACAGCTACATGACGTTCACGATCCCGCACGGCGAATGCACGGCGGAAGCGGCGTACACGGAAGGCTCCGATTCGTTCACCTGCTACATCAACGCGATCCAGATGGCGGAGCCGATCACGGCAACGTTCCACTATACGCAGAACGGCGTCGAAAAGACGGTCGAGATCACACGCTCTGCCAAGAATTACTTTGAGTCGTACGATGACAATCAGAATCTGTTCGATGATAAGACGCAGGCGCTGATCGAAGCGACGGCGGACTACGGCTACTATACGCAGGCGTTCCTTGCGGCGCAGAAGGGCTGGAATCTCGATGGAGAGGATACGCCTTACGCGAAGATGGATAAGCGCTACAAAAAGTCGTTCGACGAGTATGACGTTTCGGGCTATGCGATCAGCTGCCCCGATATCGGCGAGCTCTTCAGCAAGGTTTCGTTCTCGCTTGTGCTGGATTCCGAAACCGCGATCCGTCTGTACCTTACGCCGAAGAACAGCGACGACACCGTCACAGCGAGCTGCTCTGGCGACAAGGACGCCAAGGTAACCAAGAAGGGCGCCCGCTGGGTTGTGGAGATCTTGAACATCTCGGCACATCAGCTGTCCACCGAATACGAAATCTCCGTAACGGCAGGGGATGTTACGGCGATGATCAGCGTCTCCGCGCTGTCCTATGTGAATCTGATGCTGGACAACTATACGGATCAGACAGCACAGAACGCAGCCGCAGCGATCTATTACTACTCCGCAGCGGCAGACGCGTACAAGGGAAATTGACCAACTGACACGGCAAAACGAACCGAGGGCGAAGCGAAAAGGCTTCGCCCTTTCCTTGCCTTCAGACATTTTTCTTTGTCGGAAAACTTGTGCTTTGCGCGGTTTTCCTGTATACTGGTTTATCATGGATCGGTGTGCGCCGTCGGGCGCGGAAAGGATGCATTATGCGGTTACGCAAACGGCTGATTTCTTTGATTCTCGTTTTTCTGCTGGCGCTGACAATTCTGCCCGCGGCAGAGGCAAAGACCGGCACACTGGTCAAAAACACCGGCGTCCGGCACGAGCTTTGTACTTCGCTTTCCGCACAGGCGCAGGCGTACTACACCGGAAACTACACCTATGATGCCGTGAGCGCGCTTTCGGGGTCGGCTTCGGACCCGATGAACAGTGCGATGTTTTCCCGGCTCAGTACGCTGATGAGTTCCACGATGACAAAGTCCGTCAGCTACAGCTCGCTGACAAGCTATTGGCCGAAGACCGACGCGAACAACGGATCGTCAAACCCGATTCTGTTTTACTCGGACGAGCTTTCCGGAAGCTTCAACCGCGAGCATGTCTGGCCGAAATCCCGTGCAAGCTTTAAGGAGAGCAATGGCGGATGCGACCTGCACCATCTGCGCCCGACGAACGCCAACGTCAATTCCACACGCAGCAACTATACGTTCGGCAACGTCAAGGGCGTGCTTCCTTCCTATAAAACCTACGCGTATGACGGCAGGACCGTCCTCTGGTACGACACAGGCGCGGACCTCGTTGAGGTCAACGACAACATCAAGGGCGACGTCGCTCGCATTCTTCTGTACGTCTGGTGCCGCTGGGAGGAGCCGAACCTCTATGAAAACGATCCGGATCCCGTGATCGGCCCCAACGACGACAAAAACAACGGGCTGAAGGTCATCGAATCGCGCGAGACGCTGCTGGAGTGGATGCGGATCGACCCGGTCGACACCTGGGAGATGTCGCGAAACGACCAGTGCGAAAATGTGCAGGGCAACCGCAACGTGTTTATCGACTATCCCGAATACGCATGGCTGGTCTTCGGCATGACGCCGCCTGCGGACTATCAAACGCCGAGCGGAATGGCAGCAGGCGGGGATCCGACCCCGACGCCCACGGCAACCGCAACGGCTACACCGACGCCCACGCCAACACCGACGCCTACGGCAACCGCAACCGCAACGCCTACGCCCACCACGACAGCAACCGCAACCGCAACGCCTACGCCGACGCCCACGCCAACACCGACGCCTACGGCAACCGCAACGCCTACGCCGACGCCCACCCCGACGGCAACCGCAACGGCAACGCCTACGCCGACCCCTACGCCTACGGCAACCGCAACGCCGGTCCCGACTGCGCCGTCTGCCGTTGATCTTCCGAAGAGCGGAGATTATGTGCTGCGCATCGATGGCGGATACGTTTCAGAGCACACGGAGACGGTCAACGAAAAGGAGTGTCTGCGCGTCGATCTGTTCCTGGACGGCGTGACGAACGAGCGCCTGCTTTCGTCCGTTTCCTTCAAGCTGCTGTATCAAAAGGATCAGCTGATCTTTGAAAAGTATAAAGCGCTGTCCGGCTCAATGAGTTATGCGAACACGAATGTTCCGGGCTTTGTACAGTTTGCGTACATTTCCGCGAACGGCACGATGGTCGACGGCACGACGCCGCTTCTGACGCTTTGGTTCACGACCGCCGGGGAACTGCCGGCGGGTACGCAGCTTCGCTTTGCGCTCAGCGAGCCGGCAAGGGCGGATTCCATCAAACAGGGCGATTACACCTCTGAAAAGCGTACCGTCGGCGTTCGCATGAAGCCGTTCGGCGTCGCGCCGATCCTGGGCGACGTAAACTGTGACTGCGACGTTACGGCTGCGGACGCCGCGTTGCTGCTGCGCGCGCTGGTCGGGCTGGACACGCTTTCCGGGACTGCTGCGGAAAATGCCGAGGTGGACGGCAGGGAGACACTTTCCGCCGAGGACGCCGCGTGGATCCTCAGGTATGTCGTCCGGCTGACCGACCGCTTCCCGGTCGAGGAGTAACCGGCGCGTTTGCATTTTTTCGCGGGGAATGGTATACTGTTTACAGAGTCGGCGCAAGCCGAAACAACTACAGGAGGCGTATGATGAAAAGTCTGAAAAAGTACATTGCTGAGTTCATAGGCACATTCGTGCTCGTTCTGGTCGCATGCGGCGTCGCGGTGATGTCCAAGTGCGAAGGCAACGCGGGCATTTTGCTGACCGCGCTGGCGTTCGGCGGCGTCATCGTTGCAATGGCTTATTCGATCGGCAACATCTCCGGCTGCCACATCAACCCGGCGGTTTCCCTCGCGGTGCTGATCAACGGCGGCATGAAGCTCGGTGATTTCATCGGCTATGTGATCGCACAGTATCTCGGCGCAACGGCGGGCGCGGCGGTGCTCGGTGTGATCAACGGCTGCAAATTTGCGGGTCTGGCCGTGAACGGCACGGCAGGCGTCGGCGGAAACGTCTGGATCGCGCTTTTGGTCGAGGTCCTGCTCACCTGCATCTTCGTGCTGGCGGTGCTCGGCGCAACGTCCAAGATCGAGAACGGCAAGGTCGCGGGGCTCGTGATCGGCGGTTCTCTGGCGCTCGTTCATTTCCTCGGCATCTACCTCACCGGCACAAGCGTTAACCCGGCGCGTTCCTTCGGTCCTGCGCTGATGGATGCGTTTGCGGGCGGCACGGGGCTCGGTGAATACTGGATCTTCCTCGTCGGTCCGATGGCAGGCGGCGTGCTCGCGGCATTGCTGTGGAAGCTTTTGAACGGCAGAAAGACAGCCAAATAAGATCGGAACAAAACGTCGCCGCGGGTTATGCGGCGGTGTTTTTGCATCGAAGAGAAGCCGGACGGCAGACGGCGCTTCGTCAACAGTTTTCCGGACAGGAAAAGAGCCGGGCGTTTGCCCGGCTCGTGCTTTGTGTGCGATTATTGCAGCGCAAAGGTGAGGCTCATCAGGATCGCTTCGGTCTCGGTGCCTTCGGAAAGGTCCACGCCCGTCAGCTTGATGCTGACCCATACGCCTTCGGCGATCTCGCCGTAGTATTCGATCCAGTTCATGCCGACGTTCTTATAGCTGCGTCCCTGCATCTCGATCCCGCCGATCATGCGGGGCGCAAGCTCCGTGAGGTTCTCGAAGCTGTCCTTATAGAAATCGATCTTTTCAAGCGATTCCTTGCATTCGATCTTGAAATAGGACTGGCTGTAATCCGCCCGCTCCGCACTCGGCGCGCAGTAGATGTAGGTCTTCTGGAGATACCAGTTTTTGTTCGGGATCGCCGCCGTGACGTTGACTGTCGGACCGGAGAAACCGACCTTCGCTTCAAACGTCTGCGTTTCGGTCGGGTTCGTGCCCGCCGGCGTGCTGCTCGCGACCTTCGGGAAGCCGGAGACGTCCGCGGTGCTGTATTCGTCGCGCGACATGCCGCTGATCGCGGTCGCGCAGCAGGTATAGCTGCCGTCGCCTTTCTTATCCTGGAAGGTCACGGTGACGATGGCGTTGTCGCCGTCGGTCCAGATCGCGGACTGCGTCTTGCCGTCGTTGTTTTGCTCGTCGTGTCCCTGCTTGCCTGCCGCCGCGCCGATCTCGTCAAACGTCAGTGCAGAGCGGAAGTCGTTCGGCATATCGTTCATCCAGCGATAGAGACCAGCAAGCTTTGCGCGGTCGATCACACCGTCGCTTTCGCCGTACGGCGCACCGGGGAACGCGGCTTCCGCAGCGGGCGCTTCGGTTTCGGCAGGCGCTTCGGTCTCGGCAGGCGCTTCGGTTTCGGCAGGCGGGAGCACGCCGCGCTTCAGCGTCAGAACGGTGTTCACATAATCCAGAGCGATCGTGTCGTCGTCGATCCTGTGCATGGTGTAGTACGGATTGCCGGAGATCGTCACGGCGCCTTCCTGCGTCCAGCCGATTTCAAACTCTACGTCCATCAGCATGAGCTTGCCCGTAAAGTCCTCGTTCAGTTCGAGATAGGTGTTGGCGATGCCGGTCGTTTTCAACTGCTCGCCTTCAAAGACGTAGCCCTCGACCTCGCATGAGATGAGCCCGTATTCGCCTGGGGTGAAGACCGGTTCGGCTGCGGGTTCTTCGGAAGCGGCGGGCGCTTCGGTCTGCGTTGGTTCTTCGATGACGGGCGCTTCCGTCGTGACGACAGGCGTATCCGGCGTTGTTTTATTGTCTTTGCCGCCGCACGCAAACATACCGACGGTCAGAAGGAACGCCAGAAACAGAATCAAAAAGCGTTTCATTTGCTAATTTCTCCTTGTACTGTATTTGGGAACATATACCTTATCTATTATAACAGATTGTGCGTATGATTTGCAAGTGCAGCGTTTGACTTCCGGCGGCAGGCGTGGTACAATGCCCGTATCAGCATGACAGGAGGGGCTTATGACCGATTACGAAGCCTTGATCGCACAAACGGAGGCGCTGATCTCGGGCGTCCCGCACAGGATCGCGAACCTTGCAAACGTGTCCGCGCTGATCTTCGATACGCTCGAAGACCTGAACTGGGCGGGGTTTTATCTTCTGGAAGGCGAAACGCTTGTATTGGGACCGTTTCAGGGCAAGCCTGCCTGCATCGAGATCCCGGTCTCACGCGGGGTCTGCGGCGCCGCCGTGCGCGAGGATCGCGCGCAGCTCGTCCCGGACGTGCACGCCTTTCAAGGGCACATCGCCTGCGATTCCGCGTCGCGCTCGGAGCTCGTCGTGCCGCTGCATCAAAACGGCGCCGTGATCGGCGTGCTCGATCTCGACAGCCCGTTGCCCGCGCGCTTCACCGAAGCGGACCGCGAGGGCATGGAGCGCCTTGCCCGCATTCTCGAACAGAATCTCTGAACCGTCACAGCGTTCCGCGATCTGCGGGACGCTTTTGCTTTGGGGAAGCGCGACAAAAGAACGGACGAAGGAACCCGCTTCGTTGACAGAAGAGGGCATGTATGATATATTGAACACAGGATCAATGGGGGACGGGGAAGTGCGAATCAAAAACAAATGGATCTGCGATCACCGATGGCTGCTTCTGACGGCAGCGCTCTCCTTTTTGACTGCGCTCGGCGTGTTTTTGCCGGCGATCATTCAGGATCGCGGCTTTTTCCTGATCGTCGATGATTTTAACGTGCAGCAGATCCCGTTTACGGAGGCGGTGCGGACGTCGCTTGCCGCAAAGCCTGCGGGCGAGTGGTTTTGGGGCATGGACCTCGGCACGTCCCTGATCAACGCGTTTTCGTTCTATAACCTCGGCAGCCCGTTCTTCTGGATCACCATGCTGTTTCCGGGCGTGGCGTTTCCGTATCTGGTCGGCTGGATCTTTATTCTCAAATATGTGTTCGCCGCGGTGACGGCGCATCTGTATCTCAGGCGCTTCCTGAAAGAAGAGCGATTCGCGGTGATCGGCGCGCTGCTGTATGCCTTTTCCGGATTTCAGTCGGCGAATCTCATGTTCTATCATTTCCATGAGGTCGTGGCGTTTTTCCCGCTGCTGCTGCTTGCGCTGGAGCTGGTGATGGAGGACAGGCGATACCGGCTGCTGTTCATCTTTACCGTTTTTCTGAACTGTATCGTCAACTATTTCTTCTTCATCGGAGAGGTCGTTTTTCTCGCCGTCTATTTTCTCGTCCGGTTCCATGACCGCCCTTGGAAAGAACTTGTCAAAGCAATTCTGAACCGCGTGCTGGACGGTGCATTCGGCGTCTGTATGGCTGCCGTGCTGTTTTTGCCGGCGGTATTCTATGTGATGCACAGCTCGCGAAGCGCGTTCTGTCTGAAAGGGGACACCGTTCTTTACGGGCTGACGGATATCATGTTGATCACGAAGGGGCTGCTGCTGCCTGCCGACCTGATGAACGGCGCAAACTCCATCATTTCGAGCTGGAGATCGACGGCGGCATATCTGCCTTTGTTCGGCATGGCGTTCGTGTTTGCGTATCTGCTTCGGGGCGGGAAGTGGCTCGGAACGCTTCTGCTGATTTTTCTGACGGTCAGCTATTTCCCGTTTCTGCAGACTGCGTTTTATATGTTTGCCGACCTGTATCAGCGCTGGTGGTACATGCTCGTGCTGCTGCTCGCGCTTGCGACCGTCAAGGTGCTGGAAGAGCCGAAGTTATACCGGATCGGTCTCGGCGTCGCGATAAACGCCGCGCTGATCGCCGCAATGTATATCGGGATTTGCTTTGTATTTCCCGGCAGCGCCGGGCGCGTGTACAATCCGAGGCGATTCTTCGTGCAGGTGGCGATCGCGATCCTGTCGCCGGTCGTGATCTGGGCGCTGATGAAGCTTCGCAGGTTCAATTGGAAACACGCCGCGCTGTTGACCGCGCTGGCATGCCTTGTAACGAGCGGATTGACGCTGTTCTGGTACCGCGAGCTGAATACCGCGGGCAAGTATCGTTCGCGTTATGAGCTAGGCAGGCAGATTGAAGCGATCGACGAGCAATACCGGTTCCGCACGCAGGACTCGCTTCTGACCATGAACGGGGAGGCGGCGGGCTATGTCGGCTTTTGCTCCACGCTCGAGAATGGGAGCTTTTCGTTCAATACGCTGTTTGACATCAACAACGGAAACAGGACGAAGGATCGCGCCGACGTCCGCGGCGTATCCGCGCTGCTCGGCGCGAAGTATCTGATCACGAACGAGCAGACCGAAAAGGGCGAGCAGCGGGAGCATCTGACCGTTCGCGGGGTCACATACTATTTCACGGAGTATTCCAAGGTCTGTCCGATCGGGTTTTCGCTGGATCGGTATATGACGACCGAACAGCTGAAGGAGCTGCCGGTCGAGGACCGCGCGTGCGCGCTGATGTACGCGTTCGTGATCGAACCGGATCAGATCGGGGAGGTCGAAGCGCTTGCAGAGCCGTTTGACACGGCTTCGGTCGACCTTGAAAACGACCTGTTCGAAGCGATCGCGCGCTGTCAGGAAAACGCCGTATCGGAGTTTCACCGCGACAATACCGGCTTCCGCTGCAAAACGGCGTACGATACGGATCGCTATGTCTACTTTACGGTCCCGTACGATGAGGGTTGGATCGCCGAGATCGACGGCGTACCTGCGGAGATCCTCAATTCCGGCGGCATGATCCTGCTTGCCGTTCCGGCAGGCGAGCATGCTGTCTCGTTCATCTATCACACGCCGGGACTGCGCCTCGGCGCGCTCGTCAGCGGCGTTTCCTGGCTTGCATTTATCGCCGCAGCGGTCTGCCGGCACACCCTGCGCAAAAGGAAAAGCAGAAAAACAGATGATTCCGTTAATAATCGCAAGATCGCATCATTATAAAATTTGTGATTTTTGAAAAATAATCGTTGACAGATGCGGAATCTTTCGTTATAATAACACTTGCGCTAAGTGCGTAGGGGAGCATAGCTCAGCTGGGAGAGCATTTGCCTTACAAGCAAAGGGTCACAGGTTCGAGCCCTGTTGTTCCCACCACGAAATGGCCCGGTAGTTCAGTTGGTTAGAATGCCAGCCTGTCACGCTGGAGGTCAGGGGTTCGAGCCCCCTTCGGGTCGCCATTATGCCTCGGTAGCTCAGTTGGTAGAGCAAGGGACTGAAAATCCCTGTGTCGGTGGTTCAAGTCCACTCTGAGGCACCATCCTGCGGGAATAGCTCATTTGGTAGAGCGCAGCCTTGCCAAGGCTGAGGTGGCGGGTTCGAGCCCCGTTTCCCGCTCCACGACAACAAGGCGGCTGCAGCCGCTTTTTCATACAGGATTCGGCGCCATGGCCAAGCGGTAAGGCACGGGTCTGCAAAACCCTTATCCCCGGTTCGATTCCGGGTGGCGCCTCCAAAAGAAGCCCCAAAAACCTCAGTGTTTTGGGGCTTTTTTCTATCCCGTCTTGTGCTCATTTACCAAACTGGACACAAAGTGGACACAGTTTTTAGATATAGGATAGCTTATGCATATGACTAATAAGGAGGAGGATCGTTCTGATTTATTTCTCTATTAGTGAAAATCACTAATCATGGATAGCGGTTTTCTACTCGCTTCATACATAAGTCTCATTTTTCTTGAAACTCTTGTGACTTTGTGATAATATGATTATCAAGAAATAATAGGGGTATATTTATATGGCAGGAAAGTTCGCTCGTAAACATTTTTCAGAGATTGATTTGAATGATCCGTTCTTTGATTCCCTTAAAAAGGATTATCCTGGCAACTCAAATAGCACGAGCTTTGCACAGTGGTTTCAGAAAAAAGCACATGAAAACAAGACTGCATTAGTATTTGAAGACGATCAGGGAATCGGGGCATTTATTTGCATTAAGCCTTCTGAGAATGAAGAGATTCGTTTGATGGATGGTCGAATCCTTCCGCCGCATGAGAGGGTCAAGATTTCAACAGTTAAAATAGATGAACGGTATCGCAACCAAAGAATTGGTGAAGGTGCATTAGGCTTGACTCTTTGGGAATGGCGAGATCTTAGAATACAAGAGATTTATCTTACGGTTTTTGAAAAACATACCTCATTAATTCGTTTGCTAGAAAAATATGGATTTTCTTTTGTTGGTAAGAACCTGAATAATGAGAGAGTATACATTAAGGATCGTCGAAGAATAGATTTTAGCGATCCGTGTAAGGCATTTCCTTTTATTAATGGAAACCTTAAATATGCCGGTTGTATCGCTGTAGATATGGAGTATCATGATACAATGTTTGCTTCATCTGAATTAGCAAACACGCTTCAGGAACGGGTCGATATAAGCGTCGCCAATGGTCTAAAGAAGGTATATATTGGCTCACCAATACATCTAGCATTTCAAGTGGGTGATCCAGTATTTATCTATAGGAAGTATACTGGAACGCATGGCAGTCGAGGATACAAATCGTGTATTACTTCTTTTTGCATTGTTACGAGAATTGAGCAAGTTAAGATAAACGGTCAATTTCGTATAGATTATTCTCGCTTTCTCGAATTGGTTGGTAATAAATCTGTATTTTCTGAACATGAGCTGAAAGAGAAGTACTCCACTATGAGGAATCTGACTCTGATTGAATTACTGTACTGCGGATTCTTTGGGGCAGGGAACAATGTTAATTGGATCTGGCTTAATAATAATGGCTGTGAGTTTGGCACTCATCCAATGAATTGCCGGTATTCAAAAGATCAGTTTGAGAGAATAATGCGGGAGGGAAATATTGATGTCGAAAATGTTGTTATCAATTAAGCCCGAATATGTTAATAAAATCATGTCAGGAAAAAAGCGGTATGAGTTTAGGAAGTTTCATTGTCGGGATGATATTGATACCATAGTTATTTATGCAACTACTCCTGTAAAACGTATCATTGGCGAAGTGACTATTATTTCTATTATTGAAGGCTGTGTTGATGACGTATGGGAACGGACGTCTTCTAAGGGGGGGATAACAAAAACTGCCTTTCAAGAGTACTATAAAAACAAAAATACTGCTGTTGCATACGAGTTGGGAGAAATTACAACATATAAGGAGCCAATAGAATTATCAGCTATCGGCCTTTCATACGTTCCACAGTCTTTTGCCTACATTTGATAAATTATGAGGTTAGTTGTTGGTAATTGCTGTACTGATTGCTCTGTGGATCGGTGTTCCAATTGATCTCGTCTCTCTTTTAGTTACGATGAAATCTATGATTCTTACTATAAATGGGGGTACTTCAATGGCAAATTGTAATGACACGGTGGTTGTCGGCGCGCACGGAGCGGCCAAGTCAATACTAAGAAACCGTAGGAGCAATTAGAAAAGCAATTTCAAGTGCCGCAAAGAGGTTCAACTCCTCTCCGCTCCACCATAATAAGCCCCCCTTATGTTCACAATAACATTAGGGGGGCTTAACCGTTCAAATCCACCTATTATAGTAGGTTTTGTCTCAAGTCTTACCGTTTTATCTATTCAGATGTCTAAAAATATCGTTCATAATAATAGAATTGAAACAAAATAGCTATTAACACTGTTATAATACATACAAGTTTGATGCTCTATACATTCTGTCCAAAAAGCGTTCGCATCAGCGTGTCGCTTGCGCGTTTCTTGCTTTGCTCCAGAACGTGCGCATACTGCCGCAGCATAAATCCCGGATCGGCGTGACCGACGAACTCCTGCACCGTCTTCGGGTTCTCACCTGCGTCGAGCATATAGGTCACAACCGTATGCCGGAGATCGTGCAGCCGCATACCCTTCAAACCTACTTTTTTCGCCGCCTGCTGGAAGTGATGGGAACATAGATTCGGCGTCAGCATCTGCCCGGCGTCGTTGATACACAGATACGGGATCTCGATTCCCAGATATTCGCAGATTTGTTTGTCACGTTCCTTCAGCTTCAGCAGTTCCGCTTTCAGCATTTCCGGCAGCGGAAGCACACGCTTGCTGTTCTTTGTTTTCAGCTCGCCGATCTCATTCTTCTGCGTCAGGGAATTGTAGATAAAGGCGCGGCGGATATGGATCGTATTTTGCTTGAAATCAATATCCTGCCATTGCAACCCGAGCGCTTCCCCGCGGCGGCAGCCGAGCATCGCGCAGATCAGGATCGGATAATAGGTAGGTTGACCCGTGAGTTCTTTCAATAGCGCGGAGAGCTGTTCCGGGGAGGGAATCACGTAATCGATGCTTTCCTTCTTCGGAAGGCGCACGTAGGCGCACGGATTTCGCGGGATGAGGTTCGTGCGTACAGCTTGATCCAGAGCCTGCTTCAATGCAGAGTGCACGTTGTGGACGGTCTTGGCGCTGTACGTTTTTGCCGGGCTTACCAATACCTTCAATCCTTTGACTTCTTTGTATACCGCAGGCTTCCACTCCGTTTTCATCATATCGTTATAAAACTTTTGAATCATGCCGGTCGTCACGCTCTCCAACGGTACATTTCCGAGATGCGGGATCAGATGCACCCGAACCGCCGTTTTCATGTCTGCCAGAGCGTTCGGCCGGAGGTGTACGCAATACACCTCCAACCATTCGTTCAATACATCGGCAAGTATCCGTCCCTTGGTATAGGAATACTGTCCGGTGTCGATCTCGTGTTCGACCTTTGCGGCGTATTCTTTTGCTTCCCGCGCTGTCGGAAATGATTTGTTGCGCTGGATGCGTTTGCCGTTCTCATAGATGGCATACCGCACACGGTAGCGCTTTCCTCTTTTGTCAACCGTTGCCATACGCCACCTCACACATAGATTAGATCGTTGCGGACAATCTCGTCGGCGCGGGCGCGGATGTTGTTCATCGCGCCTACCCACGCCATCTGATCGCGGTGCTTGAGCGCTTCGGTTACGCCCTCGGATGCTGCCATTTGCTTAACAAGCGTTTTCATCATGTCCTGCGCCGCTTCGTTCGTGTCGATCAGATGCTGCGTCATCGTGCCCTTCATCAGCATGGCGTTGTACGTGCCCTTGCGGTGTTCCTTGAGAAAGCGCTTGCGCCGCCATCCCCATACGCCGATCTCGCCGTCCGGCTGCGGGTCCATAACGAGGTTCGGGATCAGATAATTGCCTGTTTTTGTGTACGTCAGTTCCATCATGATTTCTCCTTTCTGTTTTCGGTCAGTTTAACGAATAGTACGTTTCACATCGTCTTGCAAGGAAGTCTCGCCGCGCTGTTTTTTCAGCGCGGCGAGAAGCTCTTCTTTCGTGATCGTTGCGTCCACGTACAGTTCGTCGGAGAAATAGATACAAATAACTTCGTTGTCCATATCGTTTTTCTCCTTTCAAGTCATCGTTCCATGTCTCTGGAGCGTTTCCGCTCCTGCCGTCTTTGGTAATCCGTCAGGATTCGGAACAGCACTTCCTCGATCTCCCGCGGCGTGCTGTCCGGCGGGAAGAATCCGGCAAAGCGATCCATCGGAAGCATCAGGACTTCCTTGCGCTTGCCTTTCCCAGCGAGCATAATCTCAAGCGGGGTGTCGAAGGTGAAAGCGCCGCGAGCGAATGTTTCCTTCATTTCTTTTGCCTGTGCAAGCGTCGGTGAGCTTTGTTCGGACTGGATCGCCGCCAGCACATAGGTCTGTTCCGTTGTCGGAAGGTAAGACAGCTAGACAGCGGGATTCATCGCAAGCTTTCCGCTGTCCACCATATCGCGCAATTCCGAGATCAGGTACGTCAGCCGGATATAGCGCTGAATCTGGTTGCGGCTTTCACCGACATCCCGCGCAAGACGGTCCGCGGACTTCTCACCGGACTTGTACCCAACTTGGGTACCGACGGATGCCGTCCGCTTTCCCTGCCGTTTCATGGCTTCCAGCCGCATCTTGTAGGCGAACGCCTTTTCGCTCGGCAGAACGGTTTCCCGCTGCTGATTGGCGTCGATCATCACGAGGATGGCGGTGTCATCGTCCATGTCTCGCACGATCGCCGGGATCGTTTCGATTCCCGAAAGCTTGCACGCTTCCACACGGTTGTGACCGGACACGATCTCATATCCGCCGGACGCAAGCGGACGGACAAGGATCGGGGAAATGACGCCGTTCTCCCGGATGCTCTCGGAAAGCTCCGCAAGCTTCTCCCGGGAATACATACGGAACGGATGATTCTTGAACGGCTGCAGCGTGTCTACGGCAAGGCACTGAATCGGAGTGCGGCTTTGTGTGTCTTTCATTCGATCGCCTCCTTTTGCCGCCGGTCGAGCCACGCAAAGAAATGATCGCGCGGGATCAGGATGCGCTTTCCGATCCGCATGGACGGAAAGCCCTTCGAGTGGCATAGGTTATAAGCTCCTACCCGGGAGATTCCGAGGTAGGAGGCAACGTCCTCTACAGAGAGGGTGATCGGCAGATCGCCGATACTGGTCAGTTTGGTCATTCAGTTCCTCCTTGAAATGAAATGATTGAACCTGCGGCACACAATTTCCGGTGCTGTTTATCCTCCTTTCCTGCGATTTAGAAAAAAGTGGGCGCAGTATTCATTTACAGATTGTTCATCCAGGGAGGGCGCAGATTGTGGTAAACTGTCCGTATAAGGGAGACGGAACCATGATAAAAAGAACGTATGAGATCTGGCAGATATCGGCAGAGACGATTTTAGCGAATGCCAAGCAAAGAGAGGACGGCACCTACCGGATTCATTTCGATGTAGAGAAAGCGGTCCACAACGAAAGCGTCCGAAAGACCGAACAACCGCAGTGCGCCCTGTTCGATCAGATCGAGCACATTTTCAATGAACCCGATTTCCCGGAGACCATCCTCGGACTGCGCCGGATGGAGTGGCATATCGTATACATGGATTTTGCAGGCGTATTCGACCGTGCGTCGGTCGGAAGAATCGCGGAACTGCAAAAACGGGCGGAAGCTATGTTCCGTCCGGAAGGAATTACATTGGAGTTTCCGTATTCGAGATGGCGGTATTACGCGTTTGAACGATCTGCAAGCATGAGCCGTGTATCGCGGCTGACGTTTGTATCAGAGTACATATATGAAAAGCTGAAGGAACGCATCACGCTCGGGATGCGTTTCGATCAATGCGTTTTAAGTAAGGTATACGCCTACAACGGGCTTATGTTCACGGACGGGTATCGTGTGAGCACAGCGTTCGATCCGAAGCGTATGATCGTTGTGGATGATTTCGAATCCACACAGCGGAACGTTCGTATGATCTCGGTGGAAGACGCTGGCGGGGAAGGTGCGACGCGAACCTATCGGCGCGTGGAAACCGTCGGTGAGTTGACGGTCAAGGAATTCGACGGTGAAGGCCTGATCAGCAGGGAGTTTGCGGCGTTCGTCGACGACAGATGCGGGTTCCGGCACATCCATTCCTCCTTCCAGATCCGCATGCCGTATATCAAGGGCGTTCTGCATGAGGTGGATTTCCATTCGCTGTTCAAGGAACTGGATGTTCCCTATCTGATCGATATCTGGGGAAACCGCCATCCCGTGAACGAGGTGGACATGATCCTCACGAAAAGCATGTTCAAGGCGTTCGGCTGGATGACGGACAACGGACTTACATGGGAGGAATATCTGAACCGCTGCGAACAGTACGGGCATTTCCTTTATATCTCGCAGTTCAATACCGTAAAGGTGCCGACGCAGGTGGATATGAACTATCAGTTCCTGGCAACGGTCTCCATGACGCAGGACGAGTTCCGTCCGACGGATCTGCCGGAAGGTTGGGATCATGATCCGAATGAAGATCCACGGAACTGGCTGACGAAGGAAAGCGAATCGGAATACTACCGCCTTGTCGCGGATCCGAAATCGCGGATGGAATACTTTACGTCCGTACTGGACAATCCGGAAATCAATCCGCTCAGCACCGAAGCGCAGAAAGCGCTGCTGCTTCAAAAGAATCCGCTGTTTATCAACGAACCGGTCTATACGGACGAACTGAAAAAGCGCGCGGAAAGCGTGTATCGCGACTTTGCGCAGGGGCATCTGCTGATCCGCGGCGAAAACCGGTATCTGTCCGGCGACCTCATGCGGTTTTTGCTGTATCTCGCGCATCTGACCGCAGATCACAGAAAAGCGTCTTTGAAAGCCGTGCACCGGCTCTCAAAGGAATGTTTGCCCGGAACCGTTGCCTACGCGCCGGGGTTTGCAAACGCGTCGGCGGGACAGGTCACGATCTTGAGAAATCCGCATATCGCGCGCAACGAGGAAGTCATCATTGACCTGCTTCCGAAGGAAGGAATCCTGCGCAAAAAATACCTGTCGCATTTGACGTATGTGGTCATGGTCAACGCAAAAAGCCTGATCCCGGAACGGCTCGGCGGCGCGGATTATGACGGCGACATCGTAAAGGTCATTTCCGATCCGCTGATCAACGCCTGTGTACGGCGGCATTATACGGAACCGGACTACCTTGCGCCCGATTATTCCCGCAACCTGCCGCTACTGAAGATCCCATCCGTTTCGGCAAAGGAATCAGATGCAAACGACTGGCATGCGCGCTTTGAAACGGTACGCGATACCTTTGCATCCCGCGTCGGACAGATCTGCAACGCCGCGTTCAACCGCGCGGTCGTCGCCTACGACGAATCGCTGCCGGAAGCGGAACGCGAAAAATACCGGGAGGAAACGGAACTGCTGGCGATTTTGACCGGGCTTGAGATCGACGCGGCAAAGAACGGCGTTCGGCCGGACATCTCGCAGTATCTCAGAGCCGAAGACGTGGAAAGGAGCCTGTTCCTCGACTATAAGGATCTAATCGAGGGGAAGCGCGGAAAGAACCGGAAAGGATGGAAGATCAAGCGGTTTCACGACAGCATCCTTTGGGAGAAGGTTACGTCCAACATTGAACGGCTGCCGCATCTTGCCGCGCAGTTGAAAAAGCATACGCCGAAGGTGAAAGCGGTTCCCGCTTTGGATCAGGAGCTGTTTGCGTTTGCTGCCGATCCGAACTGGAAAGAACAATTGCCTGCAAAAGCATTGGAGGATATGCGCAATCTGATCGCCGATTACGAAACGGCGCTGAAACGCATCCGCACGGAGCGCATGAATCTGAACTACATGACGCGAAAGAAGGACATAGGGCGAATCCTCTTTGCCCGCGCGCAGACGGACGTTTCGATCGAATCGCTGTATGCGGCGTTCGTCGAATGCACCGAGGAGGAGTTTCGCAATGCTCGCGCAGCGCTCAATGAGCAGCAATGGCATTTGATTCGGGATCCCTATCAGCGGGAACTGTTCCTCTTCGGGCAATTCCGGCATATGCAGTTTTACGAGTTCAAGTCGATTCTGACGGACTTCCGCTGCGGCGGGTATCGCATCCTCGGGGACATCATCTGTGATTACGACGATTTCTACCGGAAGCGCGGGGTGAAACAGACGCGACTGCGCCGGGAAGACGACAGCGCCGATCTGAGGGCGATGCTGGACGGTGAGGATCTATTGTACCGGTCGAATTATAAGGCGGAGATCCGGCACCGCTGCCGTGAGCGCCTTCGCAGCCGTTTGGATACGAATCTCGCGCTTCGGTGTGCGATCGCGCTCGGAAAGCGCAAGTTCGCGCTGGACGTCCTGAGCCTTGAAGTATATGAGAACGCGTTGGAGAGGACAGAGCGATGATCGACGAACGAAAAGAATTTCAATGCTATACGACATTTCCGACCTATCGGACGGAGAGCAAGAAAGATACGGCTTTTCTGAACCGCATCTCGCTGCAGATGCTGAAAAAAGGCGCAGGTTTTTTGCGTGTGCTGACGATCGTTGCAAGGGGATACTTATATATGGATGAGATCCCGGACGTCGAATATGCGCGGCGCGCGCTTTGCGCCTGGTGTAGCATCCCTGCTGAAAAGGAAGAAGAATGGCAGTTCGATAGCAACTTTGCCGAACTGCACACGGAGTTCCCGGAGCTTGTCGACGAACAGGGAAACGGATGGCTTGTTCGTCATGTAAACAACATTGCCGCGTTCGTTGAATCGTCACCGAAACAGGTCACAAAGACCGTTCGGGATAATGTGAAACAGATCATGGAGACGTTCGCGGAAGACTGGAAGAAAAAGGTGATTCAGTTTCAGATCCCGCTGTACACGGAAAGCACGAAAAAAGACTGGCTGACGCTGTTCGACGACGTGCTTGCAGACGCTTTGGAATTGGGACCGCTGCGCTCCTTCCGCGCGGACGTTTCGGGGAAAGACGCTGCATACATCCAAAGTCTTCTGCCGAAAGGAATGCCTCTGTCCGAAGCGATCGAAGTGATCGCGTATTACAAGATCAACAAACTCGAGGGAACCGACTGGGCGCTGTATCCGAGCATTCATTTTGAGGCGTATTTCGGAAACACGAACTTTACGCACAAATACCAATCGGCGTTCTTCAAAACGTTCGGTCGCAAAACAGAGGAGCACTGCGGCGTGGCGCGGTACTCTATCTACGATAATATTGCGGAAAGAGTACGGGTCACGGAAATCGTTATATGAATACTGCGCCCACTTTTCGGGACAGTGAAGAGATCTGCACAGCAGGTCTCTTTTTTATGTTCGGAAGGAGATGATAAAAGAAAACACAGCTTCGCACTGTCGCTTTCGCGGCAGGAATGGAAATGTTCTTTGCGTGGGAATTGATGTCTGCGGCGATGGGCATTCGGGTCCCGTTGTCGCAGACTCTTTTTTCTGTCGCAGAGGTTAGCGAGCATGGCATTTGTCCGGACAAATGCCGAAAGGCGGCGCGCGGTACGCTTTGCAGCACGCCGTCTTTCCTGCTTTAAGGGGACACCCCCTAACCCCCGGAACGCGCGTTGGCGCAAATCAAATATGAAAGGAGTGTTGCTTATCGAAAACAAGAAAACGCGAACCCGGATCGAGGTTCGACTGACTGAGAAACAAAAGGAACAAATCGACCGCGCCGCAAGAAAGTGCGGCGTAACCCAAAGTGAATATCTGCGACAACGGGCGTTAGGCGGCGAACCGAAAACGGTGCTGCCCGACGCTTTCTTTGTATGCTGCGAAACGCTGGATCGGCTGACGCGAGCGCCGTATGTGAAGGACGTCAACGACGCGGCGCTTACCGTCCTGACGGACATGAAGAACATCCTGACCGGCAAAGCGAGTTTACCTGCCGAGAAGGAAGAAACGGAACCGGTAAAGCCGGAACCGAAGCCCAAGCGCAAGCTGTTCGGAAGGAGGTGAGACAATGGCAACTACAGGGTTCTGGCCCGTCAGGGGCAAGCTCAAGAAGGTACTCGATTATGCCGACAACCCGGATAAGACGACGGCAAAGGATTATCTTGACGAGGACTTGTATCAAGCACTGCAATACACAGAGAAGGACAGCAAGACCGACGAGAGAAAATACGTTTCCGGCGTGAATTGTTCCGCGGCATTTGCCTACGAAGAGATGATGGCGGTCAAACAAAAATACGGCGAGCGCGGCAAGGTTGTTGCGTATCACGGGTATCAGTCGTTCAAAGCGGACGAGCTGACGCCGGAGCAATGCCACAAGATCGGGATCGAGACGGCGAAGCGGATGTGGGGCAAGGACTACCAGGTCCTTGTCACCACACATCTGAACACGGACAATCTGCACAACCACTTTGTAATCAATTCCGTTTCCTTCCGCGACGGCAAGAAGTTCCGCAACCACATCTCCCAACACTTTGAATTGCGGGAGATCTCGGACGCGATCTGTAAGGAACATGGACTGTCCGTTCTGAAGAACGCGAAGTTTTACGGCGGTCAGTCCAAAGGCGCGCATTGGCGGGAACAGCGTGGACAGCCGACGCACCGGCAGCAGTTGAAACAGGACGTGGAGTACTGTCTCAAGTACAGTATGAACTGGGAACAATTCTATCAGCAGATGCAGGCAAAGGGCTATACCATAGATCCCGTCCGTATGTCTGTCAAAGCCGACGGTTGGCAAAGAGCTGTGCGCTTGGATCGCCTCGGTTATTCCGATGATGCGATCTATGAACGTTGGGATCAGAACGAAGCCGATCAGGATTTTCGGCACAAGTACCAGAATCACAAGCCGCGGATTAGCGACAGCGCCGTTTTGATCACGACGGTTGTGGAGATGAAGTATCGCAAGCGGGCAAGAACGCCGCTGAACGTACTCTACCAACAGGACGAATACGAGCGCATGCACCCGAGAAAGGAACCGCGCTCGGAGATCGACAAGTATTTGGACGGGCTTGTGTATGAAATGAACCACACCAACGACACGGTCACGATCCTTGTCGATGCGATTTTTGCGATCCTGATCGCGCTGATCGAGCTTGCAAGCCATTACGCCAAAGAAGTGATCCTGTCCGCCGATCTGCGGCACGAGCTGAAGAACTATGCGCAGTTCTATTCCGATCAACGGTTTCTGAAAGAAAACAAGCTGCATACGTTCGAAGATCTGGACAGGGACATCGCGCAAACGGAAGCGCAGATCACTGCATTGGAAACCAAGCGCGGCAAGGTACGCAATCAGATCCGGCACGAGACCGATCCGCAGATTCTTTCAGACAATAAAGCAGAGCGCGCGGCGATCACCGCGCAGATCGCTCCGCTGCGGAAGCGGATCAAGCGCCTAAACAACATCCGCAAGGACGCGCCGCGACTGCTGAATTTATTGAGAACCGAGCTGCGCCGTGAATACGAACTCAGGCATCCGGTGAAAGAACAACAACGTCAACGCGCACACAGAAACGAGCCGGAACGGTGATCCGTTACGGCTCGTTAACTCTTGTGCAAAGAAACAACGGTTGTAATTGACAATCAGATCAATAAGCAATAAAATACATATAATTCATAAATTTGCATTGTAGTATCAGAGCGCTTTTTTGATCGACAAAGAAAGACAAAGCTCGACAAACATTTTACAATTTCGCAATGGACTTTTCGTGAACTGACGGTGTTTTCTATAGTAGGTTCATGAAAGCTCCCGAAAGGAACCCACATGGCAAGCACGATCATGGACTTCATTGAGGAGAACTATCAGAGTCTCCTTCGGTTTGCCGTACGCATGACGGGAAACTGGGCGGATGGAGAGGACGTTCTGCAAACGGTTGCAACAAAGATCTGCCAGAAGCAGGACGAGCTTCAGGACGTTGCGAAAAGCAAGTCCTATCTGATGGTTTGCATTCGCAATGCAGCGCTGAATCAACAACGCACGAAAGCGAGGCAAAGAGTGGCTGACGAGAGCTATGAAAAACTGAAAGACACCTTTTCCGATCCGGCGATCAAGCAGGAGTATGAGCTCGTGGAGTGGATCGAGTCGCTGGATCATCATCTGGAATATTATGATGAAGCATCCAGAAAGGCGTTCATTGCATACTATGTGGATCAGGTTCCGTTGGAAGAGGTTGCAGCTTCGCTTGGGCTGACGAAGCGGCAGACAACAAAGAAGTTTGAGAGCATGCGAAATTATTTGAAGCATCATCATAAGCATCTGTTTGTGCAGCTAAGCGTTTTGTTATCGATGTAAGAAAGGAACATTGCCGATGAAAATGACAAGACTGGAATGGCGGTATCTGCAGCGAATTGCGTTGGATCATCCGTACTTTGACACGCACAAACTTCCTTTGACCGAAAAGGAAGCGAAGGCGATTGTCGAAGCAAATAACAAGATGACCGGCAAGGAATTCGTTGATTCCATCTATGTAAAACTCGGCATGACCCGTCCGCAAGAGGAAAAGAAACGCTTTGCATGGCTGCGCAATATTGGCGAACTGTTCACTGTGCCACCGATCCGCAAGATCGCAATCGCGGTTCTTGTTGTCGTCTTGATGACAGTATTTTTTGCCGCTACACCGACTGGCAGAGCGATTGCAGAGAGCGTCATACAGTACATTGCAACATTGCTCGAGGATGGCAGCCTTGTCGTGAATCAAGGTGATAGAGATACGACACTCATTGCTACAGAAGATATAGCTGTTTCTGATAATAACAATTGGCAGGATGATAATAATAGCATTGTATACTTAGACTCTTTTGATACATTTGCAATGGAAACGGGCAGAAACCCAATCGTGTTATCTTTGCCTCTCTCGGAGTTATACTATGATTACGATGGATTTATTGACTATTTGAAACTGCAAGCAACTTATGAGACTCAAAGGGGAAAAATAGTTACCTGTCAAATTTGGAATGTGTTCGATATGGCTTCTACGACATCGTCGGAATATATGGTCTATGAATCTGATTCATCCATTTATTATTCCATCGAGGATGATGGAGACATTATTGTTATGAAGGTATTTGAAGACTCGGTTTGTATGATAACGGCTGAGGGTAATTACACTCTGAATGATTGTATCAATTTTTTGGTCGGTGAATGAAAGAAGACGAACGATCCTAAGGATTATTCGTCTTCTCAATAGCTATCAGATGGTATATGTTTTTTCAAATGAATGTGTGGTGCCATCCGCTGTGTAAGTAAGACGTAGATGGTACGTACCAGAGGAAAGGGTTACATTTTTGCTCATATTAATTGATGTGTTCGAAGATGCTGTGCTAACGGAAGAAATAGGAGTATATGACGCATTATATAACGTTAGCACTGCGGTTACATATACACCCTGAGGGTTGCTGATTTTCGCCCACATCTTATAGGTCGAACCGGAAATGTGTGTTAGGCCGAAGACAGCAATTATACCGGCTCTTTCTGGTACTGTCTCAGCAGAACCATCCGCAAATGTCGGCAAAGTGACCATCATGCACATCAAAAGTGCAAGCGCGATACATAGGATTTTTCTGTTCATAATGACCTCCAAAAATGTATTTGGGTTACCCCAATCATAAAAGACACCGCATCATGCAGAATTGTCCATCGGCGTTTAAATATTTATAAATCTTTTAATAAGTCGCGCCTTTGTTATCCGTTTCAATGACAATACAAAATCATAAATAATATATTATTTATCCCATGGACTTTTTTGGAACATATGGTGTTTACAATTATGAAAACACATAAAAGGGGGGATATTCTGTGAAAAGCACATCAATTATGCAAAAGATGTTCAGTGTTTTATTAACGCTGATCATGCTGTTTGTAGGTTATATCGCACTCCCGGCAAAAGCGATGGCAGACGAAACAGCTCGCGCCATGCTGGCGAACGCAATCGAAGCATACACTGCAGCGAACGACTTTTCACAGGACAATTCGCTTGCCTACAGCCCGTTGATCGGGGAACTGTGGGAAGAACGCGACGAGAGCGTGAAAGTGTTCCGCAGAGCGGACGGCGCGCAGGAAGCGGTCATGTACAGCGATCCGGTTCACTTCTTGAGAGATGAAACATGGGAAGCGATCGACAACACCTTGGAACTTGTGACGCTGGAAGACGGCACACAGGTGTACCGCAATAAAGCGAATGACTTCATTGTATCGTTTTCTCCCTATTTCAACGCAGATAATCTGATTACAGTCGAATCCAAAGGGCACATTCTTTCGTGGCGATTCACGGAGGAGGTGCCTTTTGTATTGGAAGAGTTTGTAAATGTGGAAGAAACGCAGATCGAGGAAACAGAACCTGAAGAAGCGGAGCAGGAAGAGGAACAACCGGTTGAGGAATCGGAGGAGACTGAGCTTGTGGAAGAACCCGCCGAGGAACAGGACGATCAGGAAGCGATTTCCGACGAATCGGAAACGATGGAAGATCAGGAAGAGCTGACAGCAGAAGAAACAGAAACTTCGATCGAGGAAACAGAACCTGAAGAAGCGGAGCAGGAAGAGGAACAACCGGTTGAGGAATCGGAGGAGACTGAGCTTGCGGAAGAACCCGCCGAGGAACAGGACGATCAGGAAGCGATTTCCGACGAACCGGAAACGATGGAAGATCAGGAAGAGCTGACAGCAGAAGAAACAGAAACTTCGATCGAGGAAGCAGAACCCGAAGAACCGGAGCAGGAAGAGGAGCGACCGGTTGAGGAATCGGAGGAAGAAGAACCTGAAGAAACAGAGGGAGAACCGGTATATGAAACGCTGAAGATCACGGATGCGGAAGCGGAGATCGCAGAGCGTGAACATAAAGAGCCGGAAACGGACAGAGAACGAGATATGCTGCTGCGCTATCCGGAAGAACTGACCTCCGAATTGACATATAAAGATCCGGAGACCGGATTAAACGTACATTATGTTCTTTCCGGCAAGCGCCTGTCGGAGCAGATCGTTCTCGATTCTGCGCCGGAGACGGCGATCGCCTACACCGCTCTGCTTTCAACAAACGGCTTGACGGCAGAGGAAAAAGACGGACGGACAATGCTCGTTGACGAACACGGCGAAGCAGTCTTTGAGATCACAGCGCCGCTCATGTATGACGCGAACGGTGAAGCAAGTACAGAGATCGAGATACGGTTAGTCGAAACCGAAGACGGCTACGCATATACGCTGATCCCGGACGAGGAGTGGCTCACGGACGAATCGCGCGCCTATCCGGTGGTGATCGACCCGGATATTCAGGGCAGTTTTGCGACGAATGTGGTCGATACATATGCAGCATTCATATCACCGGATACAAACTACAGCGGCAGCGACCGGCTGAGCGTTTCCCTGTATGATTGTTCTCTGATCCAGATCAATAGCTTTGCATCGCTGAAAAGCGGCGATATCATATTGAATGCCACCATGCATCTGACAAGGCTGTATGGGAATAACAATTACAACAATATCGTGGTCACGGGACACCGGATCACGTCGAATTGGGATGTATCCACCGCAACGTATAACAATCTGCCGGCGTACGAGAGCGAAGCGTCGACCTTTGCGATCACGGCGCGCACAGACTGCGTTTCGGACTTTGACGTCACGTCTTTGGTCAAGGCGTGGTATGAAGGAACGTTTGCCAACAAAGGTATTCTGCTGAAAGCGAACGGGAACGCGCTGTTCCGCTCGACCGAGGCGTTGTCGCAGCAGCCGTCGTTCAGCATCGTGTATCGCAATGCAACGGGGCTGGAGAGCAACTGGACGTATTACAGCCAAAGCGCGGGCAGAGCCGGTACGGGCTCGGTCAATCTTGCCTCAGGCAATCTGACATGGACGCTGTCCGACGGCGGGATCAAAAACGGCGTACTGCCGATCTCGCTTTCGCATGTATACAACGTGAACGATATCGGAAGCGATCTGGGCTACGGACGCGGCTGGAGATTGAACTATGCGCAGACACTGAAGCGCTGTACGATCGAAAACGGCAACGAGACGACGCTGTATTACGAATACACGGACGGAGACGGAACGCGGCACTATTATAAATATCAGGACGGAGAGTACGTCAACGAACTGGATCAATACAGCAAGCTTTCATTCTCGGACGGTGGAACGAAAGCGACGATCACAGATAAGGGGGACAATAAGCTCGTCTTTCAGGTGTTCACCTCCGGGTCGGGAAGCACACTACAGAAGAACGGACGCCTGACGGAGATCGAAGATGCAAACGGCAACAAAACGCTGATCACATACAAGAACCCGAGCGGATGGTCCCTGCGGATCAGCAAGATCACGGAACAGTTAAGCGGACAGGCGGCGGGGCAGGAGCTTGTGCTGCATTATGACGACAGCAGCAATCTGCTTGATTTCATTACGGTGCCGAACGGTCTGAACGTAACCTTCGGCTATTCCGTCAACAACGATCTTTCAAGCGCGACATATACGGACGGGCAGACCGTGACGTTCAACTATTCCGAGCATCGGCTTGCAAAGGCGACCAACATCGACGGGTATAACATTCGTTATGTTTATAACACCCGAAACGGCGTGCGCAAAGCGACCGAATACGCAGGGAATACCCGCGGCAAGGGGTTATTGTTCGGATACGGTCGGAATATAGCGGTCGTTACCGAACTGAATATCAATGACCAGACGACGGATCGCAGTATCACATATATGACGGATTCGTACGGTCAGCCGGTTTCGGTAACGGATGCGGAAGGGCACGCCTTGTTTGCGGCATATAACAAGGCGGAGCAAACCGTTACGCAGCTTTCGGCGGTATCCAAGCTGCAGAATACCACGGTGAACCTGTTGGGGAACCATGGCTTTGAGCGATCACCGTGGGACATTGCGCCATGGACGCGCAGCAATACGCAAAAGATCACATTGACGGATATGGAAAAGCGGAACGGATATTTTTCCGCAAAGTTTGCTTCCGATACGTCGGAACTGACGCTTTCGCAGACGGTTTCGGTTACAGCGGGAGAAACCTACACGCTTTCGGCATACTTCAAGGGCAGCGGAAGCGGACAGGTGAAAGCGGTCACCGGATCAAGTACATATACCGGTGAGCTTGTGACGTTTACCGCGGATGAATGGACGCGCACTGCGGTTACATTTACCGCAGCGGCAAACAGCGTAACGGTGTTTCTTGCGGTACCGGCAAACAGCAATGTTGTGTATGCGGATTCGGTGCAGCTGGAGCAGGCGCCTACGCCCAATCGCTATAACCTGCTGGAAAACACCGACTTTGCAAACGGCGTGACCGGATACAGCGAGAGCAACTTCAGCGTCAACGGCGTGACGTCGGTATCCCACAGCAATCGACCGGATATGCTCGACAATCATGCCTATCGGCTGACCGGCGATATGAACGAAGCGTCCGTCAGTCAAAGCTTTCTCGTAAACGGGCATGCGGGCGACACCTATTCCTTCGGCGGATGGATGAAATCGACCTGTCCGCCGGAATCGGAACAGCTGATGGGCAGGCTGAATGAAAGCGGCAACTGGGTCGGAGGATATATACCGGTCGGCATCAAGGCGCTGAGAGTTGAGTTTCTCGGGTACATCGGCAGCACACAGCAGGAGTTTTTCCTGTCGGATACGACGCTGAAATTCTCTGCGGACACCTCGGAATGGCAGTACGCATGCGGCGTTGCGGTGGCGGAGAGCGATTACAGCATGGTCCGGTTGTCGTTTGTGACCAAGCTCTGCATCGGAGAGACCTGGGTGGATGGACTGCAGCTCTACCGCGAGGAGTTTTCGCAGGCATACAGCTATGACAGCGAAGGCAATCTGACGGGCTATACCACGCTGATCGGGCAGCAGAACAGCTTTGACTACGACGAACACAACAACGTTACAAGCAGCACCGACCCGCGCGGGAATACCACAACGTATGAATACGATACAAAGCACAATGTTACCTCCGTAACCAGTCCCCTGGGCGTCAAGACGAAATATACGGTCAATGCGAAGGGGCAGGTATGGCGTACGCGCGTCGGCACCGACACCGCATATATCGAGACATTCGCCGAGCACAGCAACGCTGCTGCGCAGCTTACAAAAGCCATTGATTCGCGCGGCAAGGAAACGACCTATGCATATAACAGCGGCACGCGTCTGAACACGCAGATCACCGATCCGAAGGGGAACACAGCGACGTACAATTATGGCAACGCCGCAGCCATGCACCGTCTGGCGTCACTGACAAGCACCGGGCTCGGCACGGTCGCATACGGATACGACGATTACGGCAAGCTCACGACGATCACGCGCGGCACGACGGAATATAAGCTTACCTACGACGACTGGAGCCGACCGGTTTCCACGAAGGTCGGCACGACGGCGCTTTCCACCAACACCTACGACAGCGATTTCCGACTGTCGACGGTGACGTACGCGAACGGCTTCTCGGCGCGCTACGTTTACGACGATCTGGACCGCGTGCGCGGCATTTACCAGACGGAAAACAACACGGAAAGCTTTGTGTACTCATTTATCTACAACGGGGAGGGAGATTTATATGAGCTAAGAAACTACCGCACGCACCGGGCGAGCTTCTTCGAGTACGACCACGCCGGGCGGTGCATGGCAAGCAAGGAACGCGCGTTTACGGTCACGAACGGCAGGATCACTTATGGCACGAACCTTTCGTCGTACGGCTACCAGTACGACGAGTGCAACAACCTGACAAAACTAACCTGCTCTGTTGCGGGCAGCATTTGGAACACGGTCTATACCTACGACAACGACAACCGACCGAAGACGACCACGCTGAACTCCGGTAAGGTCATTACGAATACTCTTGACGCAATCGGACGGTTGAGTAAGCGTACAATCGGGCTTTCGACACCGTATGAGACGCGTTTTGAATACCATTTGAACGGAAGCAACCGCACGACGCTGCTGCACAAGTACTATAACGGCAGTGACGATCCGTTCGTGTACAATTACGATGATAACGGCAACATTATCTCGATTACGCAGGGCAGCACGTCGATTACTTACGAATACGATGCGGCGAACCGCCTGACGAGGGAGAACAATCAGGTCACGAACCAGACGGTTACCTACGAGTACGATACGTGGGGCAACATTCTGAACAAGAAGATCTATGCCTATACGACGGCAACGAGCCCGGGAACACCGACTTCGACGATCACTTACACCTATGGAAACAATGCGTGGAAAGATCAGCTGACGAGCTACAACGGGCAAACGATCACCTATGACAACATGGGCAATCCGACCTCCTACAGAGGGTATACCTTTGGCTGGAGAGGCAAGCAGCTTGTAAACGCGAGCGACGGAACAAGAACAATTACATTTGAGTACAACGAAGACGGTTTAAGACAAAAGAAGACAGTCAACGGACTGGACACGAATTATTATTATAACGGTTCAGTCCTGATTGGCATGCAGAGAGGCACGTCGAAGTTCCTGTTCAGCTATGATGCGTCCGGCAACGTGGTTTCCGTAAAGTACAACGGCACGGAATACTACTATCTCCGCAACGCGCAGGGAGACATTGTCAAGCTGATTGACGCAAGCGGCGTTTCCGTGGTAGAATATACCTACGATACGTGGGGAAAGGCGGTGACGACGACAGGTACTCTGGCGGGTACGCTGGGGCTTTTCCAGCCGTTCCGCTACCGCGGGTATGTGTACGACTACGAAACCGGCTTCTACTACCTGCAGAGCCGCTACTATGACCCCACCACCGGAAGGTTTATTTCTGCTGATGTGCTGCTGTCAACCGGGCAGGGGGTATTGGGGCATAACTGTTATGCGTATTGCCTTGGGAATCCGGTTGGGATGCGGGATAATAATGGAAATGATGCAGTTATATTGGTAGATGACGAAGGCGTAGGTCATATTGGTGCTTTAGTTCAAGATAAAAATGGCAATTGGTGGCACTTCTATTGGGGGGCAGAAAAGAAGAAGCATCCATTGGTAGCATTTTTGTTACCAGTTAAGGCAAAAACATATTGTACAGGATATACAGGGACAATAGAATTAAGCGAAATTAATAACAGTAGTAATTATTCAGGCGAGAGTTATGAAGGTAAATATACAGATTTATACTATATTGCAGGAGATTTTTCAGAATCATTTGAATTAATGAAAAATCCTACGTCATCCACGTATCATCTGTTAGAAAACAACTGTGTTCAAGTTACTCTGGGTTATTTAAGCAAGTCCAAAACTACATACAGAACAGCATTGTCTGCAGCATCAAAGAATACGATCCCCATAATAGCTTTTCAAGACGCCAAAGATAAATGCGAAGATTGGAAAGAATTTATATCCAATTATTGATTATATGTTTAGGAGTTAAACGATGATGAACAAAAGAATTATTTATATTATCCATATCATTACGGCGTTTATTATACAAGATCAATTGACCATTGGTTGGTTCCTCTATCATGGGGATATGCTTGGTCAAATCCCAATCTTTGTTTTTGCATTTATCATGCTGGTTGCTGACTTTTTAGTTTGCTTGCTGATAATTAAACATAACCAGATTGATCTTGGAGGGGTTGGATTGGCAATGTTAATTGCATCCGGAGGTCTTGCAATTGTTGGAACGATTTTTGTATTCATCATAATGGATAAACCTGCTGTACGAATAATCACTGTTGCAGCGGAAATTCTTTATTTTACTGAAAGACTTGCTGTTTTTATGATAGCAAGTCGCCAGTGACAAGTCATCGCGGGTGTCAGTGACAAGACTGGGCGGTGTCAAGGGGACGGTTAGCGTGGGATGAATTCGATATTTCGTCCACATGGTGTATATGTGTCCGCTTGCCGGAGCATGGTTGTTCTCTTGACAACCCATACACCGTGAAGTGCGATAATTATTAACGGAAAACTGCACGAGCACCTTGAAAAACAATCCTTTCGGATTCATATTCTACCTACGGCAACGCGACAGAGATGCACCGGCTGGCGTCGCTGACAAGCACCGGGCTCGGCACGGTCGCATACGGATACGACGATTACGGCAAGCTCACGACGATCACGCGCGGCACGACGGAATATAAGCTTACCTACGACGACTGGAGCCGACCGGTTTCCACGAAGGTCGGCACGACGGCGCTTTCCACCAACACCTACGACAGCGATTTCCGACTGTCGACGGTGACGTACGCGAACGGCTTCTCGGCGCGCTACGTTTACGACGATCTGGACCGCGTGCGCGGCATTTACCAGACGGAAAACAACACGGAAA
>JAEEGG010002089.1_pt1 | contig 52383 bp, 39 predicted proteins | sample 9134161 | NCBI WGS metagenome assembly JAEEGG01 (sample SAMN16246543, study PRJNA631951) | gut metagenome | biome: gut microbiome; feature: rumen; material: CR-attached | host: Bos | place: Iran: Karaj | collected 2018-10 | reverse complement strand
TGATTGACAAGCAGACATACGAGACCGGCAATATGCAGTTGCAGCCGGAGAAGGTCAATAAACTGGATGCAGGGTATTCCTATACCGGGAAGTATCTGACGGTGAATGGGAACGCCTATGTGTCCTACACCACGGACTTCATCAATCAAGTGGCGTACCTTGACAATGATATTCTCATCACCACCTACCTTAATGCAGACTCCGATGTAAAGACCGGCATTGACCATACTATCCGGTATTCGCCCGTAAGATGGTTGACGGTGGATTTGGCCAGCAATACTTTTTATTCTGCATCGAGAGGATCCTTCAATGGCACCGGTATACGGAATCAGGGCTGGACCAACAATAGCAACGCTGGCCTTACCATCCGTCCTTTCAACGGCACGGAGATCCAGGCGCAGTATTTCGTGACCACGCCACAGTATTTCCCGCAGTTTACGACCCGCCTCATCCATTACGGTAATATCGGCGTGAAGCAGTACTTCCTGAAGGACAGCCTTACCCTCTCGGCCCTGCTCACTGACGTGTTCAACACCCGTAGCTGGGATGTCTATTCCGACAATCCGGTATTTACGCTGGTCAATAACAGCAAGAACCGCAGCCGGGTGTTCTGGCTGGGCATCACTTGGAACTTCCATTCTTTCAAACCGGCCAAGGGCGGGCAGAAGCAGCAGGAGGAAGACCGAAGCGTTATCAGGATAGGAGATTAGACGATGGAACTTATCAAAACCATACTGGCGGTAGGTACCGGCAGTTTTCTGGGTGGAACGGCCAGATACTTGATATCGTTGGCGATGAAAGGCATTAGTAAAGGATTTCCGTGGGCAACGCTCGTGGTGAACCTTGTAGGTTGCTTTCTAATTGGTCTTCTTTGGGGCGTATGCAGCAAAAATGGAACGGAGAGCAGCAATTGGGCCCTGTTCTTGACAGTAGGCCTCTGCGGCGGTTTTACGACTTTCTCTACCTTCTCAAAAGAAGCACTGGTGATGCTGCAGGGAGGCAGTGTTTGGGGATTTGCCGGGTATGTGGCAATCAGTGTGATTGCTGGTATTGCTCTGGTGGCGTTGGGGTATTTCTTGGTGCGCTAAAGTAATTCGGATTGATCTAACTGATTTTCGCTGGTTTCATCTTCCAATAAAGGCCTGGATGAGGATGAGGCTAAGCCAAAAGACTATTTTCCGATGCAAAAGGCGAAGCGCCGAAGGAGGACCCGAATGTGCGTATCGGAGCGACAGATAGATCGACGATCGCCAATGAGAAGCGAATCGGACTGTAATACGAAGTCCGGTCGGGGGGGGGGAGCATGACGTGGAAAAGGGAAGCCGGGCATGATGGAACCTGGATGGCAACGTACTATGAGTCGGCCATAGAATGAACCTCCGCGACCTTAGATGCATTCTGTGTCCGAATAGATGGCGATATGACATGATCCGTGGCCACAGAATGCGTGTAGATAGCTATATCTGCATTCTGTGGTCAATATCGAAAAATTAACTGCCGGCAAGCGTATGCGGGCATTGCAGAAAAGTCCGGGACAAGACTATTGATGCCGCGACAGGATTCGGAAGACCTTCTGGATCCTGTCGCGGCGAAAGTCAAAGCGAAGGTTACCCGCTTGCCGCATCATGAATACTGGAAGCGAAGCGGAGCGGGTGGGTTTTCGTTCCAGGCGCATTTTTCTGCGCCTGGAACGAAAACCCAGAGCGCAGCGGAGCGACTTACAGCGGCGTCCGACAGCAGCCTCCGACAGCTGTTTCCGACAACGGCGTCCGATAACGACATCCGACAACATCGCATAGCTGCGGAACCGGGCGGATAGGCCGATAGCGACGTCCGGCATCTGCATTCGACAAAGGTACTCGGCAGTGTTGCCCGAGAACAGTGTCCGACACCGACACCCAACAGCGACACCCAACAGCGGCGCCCGACAGTGTCAACCGTCAGTAATTCTCGACGTTGTAACGGGTGAGGATGTCCATGTGCATGAAATGGTCCCGGGACTCCGGCAACTTTTTCAGCAGGATGAAGTCGGTCAGCGCTTCGATGGCGAGGCTGACTTGCTCGTCCGGGCGCTGGGCGATGAGCATCGTCACGATGCCGCGGCGGAGTGCTTCCACGTTGGCGTCCAGATTGTCGAAGCCGATGATGCGCATCTCTTTCAGCCCGCATTCCTCCAGGTAAGGCGCGATCAGATAGACCCGGGAGTTGAACATGACCAGGTTGCGGACTTCCGGGTGCGTCTTGTAAAAATCCAGCAGCGAGTCCCGGATCCGTTCCGGATGGGTAGGGTCGATGAACAGGTAGTGGATGCTGCATTCAGGATTGTTGGCCAGCATGTACTCCGTGAATCCGGCGCGCCGGGTGACATTGGGATCGTAATACGAAGCATCTTGCCGCTGGATCCGGACGACCAGGACGCTCGGGATGCGGCGGCCCTGGGTGAGCAGGTCCGCACACAAATAACCGCTCTTCTGCATCGGCATGCCGAAATAGGCGAGATAGTCGTCTTCTTCCAGTTTGGAGTCGATATAGACATACGGGATGCCGAGGCCCTTTAACTGGGCCGTCAGCGCCAGCGATTCATCGCGATACATAGGGGCCAGGACAACCCCGTCCGGTTTCATTGACAGAACCCGTTCACAAGCATCCCGGAACGATTGCACGTCGTACTGCGCGTAGGTGACCAGCGTGACTTCCGCACCAAGCCTGTGCGTCAGCTCACTTGCCTTTTCAATGCCCCGGCGCGAAATGTCCCAGAATGTGCCCGGCTCTGCGGCGGGAATCAGGACAACGAGCATACAATGCCGGTGCGAAGCCAGCATGGAGGCATAGACATTGGGCTCGTAGCCTAATTCCTGGATGGCCTGCATGACCTTGTCGAAACTCTTCCGGGAAACCTCGCCCCGGTTGTGCAGGACACGGTCGACCGTCCCTTTTGAGAGGCCGGTATGACGGGCGATGTCCAGGATGGTGATGGGTTCTTTCTGCGCCATGGGGGTACGTTTGCACTTGCAAGTCTACATAAAAAAAACGAAATCCGCAAATTTTTCGTGTACGGTAACGGAAATAATTTTCAACATTTTATGTTCATAAGTTTCCGATTTCCGTTACCGTACACGGAAATTAAAAAGTTTTATTACATTTGTAGTCTCAAAATCCTATTCTGTCCGCAACCGATGAGAAAAATTGCCGTCCTCCTCTCCGCAATCGCCCTTGCAGCCGCTTGTGCGGGCGAAAAAGGTACCGACCTGGACTCCCTGTACAAGGGCCTCCCTTTTGAGATGCCCCGCGTCTCCCTCCCGTCCATCCCTGCCCGCAGTGTTTCGCTTGTCGATTTCGGCGGCGTCGGTGACGGCAGCACCCTCAATACCGAAGCTTTTGCCAACGCCATCGACGCGCTATCGAAACAAGGAGGCGGTCGTCTGGTCGTTCCGGCAGGAATCTGGCTGACCGGACCAATCGGCCTGCAAAGTCATATTGACCTGCATATCGAGCGGGGTGCCCTTCTTGTTTTCAGTACCGATCAGGATCTCTATCCAATCATCGATACCAACTTCGAAGGCCTCGATGTACGCCGCTGCCTTTCTCCGATCCATGCGGAAGACGCCCATGATATCGCCATCACCGGCGGGGGCATCATCGACGGGAGCGGGGATGCCTGGCGCGAAGTGAAGAAACGCAAGGTTTCTTCCGACCAGTGGAAAGCTATCACTGCCCGGGGCGGCCTCCTCTCCGAAGACGGCAGCGTCTGGTTCCCGGATGAAGGGTACGCCAAGGCACGTGCGACGGCCGGCAGCCTCAACTATCCCGATCCTTCCCTCGATGAGAACGAGATCAAGACATTCCTGCGTCCCGTGCTTGTGTCCCTTCGCGCGTGCGAGCGCGTATTAATAGAGGATTGTACGTTCCAGAATTCGCCATGCTGGAATCTCCATCCTCTCTGGTGCAAAGAAGTAGTTATCCGGGACATCACGGTTCGCAATCCGCACTATTCGGCCAATGGCGACGGTATCGACATCGAGGCTTGCGAAAACGTAATCCTGACCCGTTCTTCCTTCGACGTGGGCGATGATGCCATCTGCATCAAATCCGGCAAGGATGCCGACGGCCGCCGGCACGCCCGCAAGTGCCGCAACCTCATCATTGCCGACTGTACGGTCTATCACGGGCATGGCGGTTTTGTGGTGGGTAGCGAGATGTCGGGCGGCGTGGAGAATATCCGCGTGACGGATTGCCGTTTCATCGGCACGGATGTGGGCCTGCGCTTCAAGAGTACCCGCGGTCGTGGCGGTGTCGTGAAAGACATCTGGTGCGACCATATCTATATGAAGGACATCGTCTCCTACGGTGTGATCTTCAACCTCTATTATGCCGGCGTGGCTGCTTCCGATATGCAGAATGACGGGAAATCCGACATCCAGCCTGTGGATGAAACCACGCCCGAATTCCGCGACATGCACTTCTCCGACATCCTCTGCAATGGCGCCGACCAGGCTGTTTTCGTGAACGGCCTCCCGGAAATGCCGGTGCGCAATATCGCGTTCAAGGACAGCCGCTTCACGGCGAAAAAAGGTGCGGAAGTCCATTTCGCGGAAAACATCACATTCGATCACGTAGTCGTCAACGGCGAAACCTTATGAAACGATACAGCCTTCTTTTCCTGTCAGCCCTCTGGCTGCTCTGCTCTTCCTTTACCACCGTGCACCTGATGGGCGATTCCACCATGGCCGAAAAAGACCTTTCGAAAGGGAACCCCGAGCGCGGATGGGGGATGATGTTCCAGAACTTCCTGGATAAGGACATCCAGGTACACAACTACGCACAGAACGGCCGCAGTACCAAAAGTTTTATCGACCGCGGCCTCTGGGACCAGGTCAAGGCCAACCTCAAGCCCGGCGACTGGGTGTTCATCCAGTTCGGCCACAATGACGCCAAGGCCGATGATCCCGAGCGTTATGCCCCCGCATTCGGCGCCTATCAGGACAACCTGCGGACTTTCGTCCGCACGGCCCTTGATGCCGGCTGCAAGCCCGTGCTCCTGACCCCGGTGGCGCGCCGTTGGTTCAAAGACGGACAGCTCGACCGGAACTGCCATACCGACTATCCGGCAGCCATGAAGCAGGTTGCTGAAGAATTCAATGTGCCCCTGCTCGACATTACCACCGCCACCCTCGACTGGATTGAAGGATTGGGAGATGAGGCTTCCCGCCCTTATTTCATGCATCTGGCGCCCGGCAAATACGCTTGCGCCCCGGATGGCAAGGAAGACAATACGCACACGGTGGCAGCCGGTGCCCGCAAAGTGACCGAGATCATTTGCGACAAGATCCGCGCGCAGCTTCCGGAACTGGCGCAGCACCTGACCCGCTACGACATCGTCGTTTCGCCTGACGGTCACGGCGATTACTTCACGGTACAGGAAGCCATCAATGCCGTGCCCGATTACAGCCACGAGCGCATCACGACCATTTACGTCCGCAAGGGCGTGTATCAGGAGATGGTGACGATTCCCCACAACAAGTTCCGGATCCACATCCAGGGCGAGGATGCTGAACAGACCGTGATTACCCACGGTAAATATGCGGAGCAGATCTGGCCCGGTTTCGATTTCAAGGTGGGAACATCCGGCAGCGCCACGCTCTATGTGCACGCCAGCTACATCACCTTTGAGAACCTGACCTTCGAGAATACGGCAGGCGAGGGGAAACCCATCGGCCAGGCCGTGGCGGTTTTCACCGACGGCGACTTCCTCTTCTTCCACAAATGCCGCTTCATCGGCAACCAGGACACGCTCTATACCTACGGCCGCTACGGCAAGGACGGCGGCATCAAGCGCAACTACTACCTGGAATGCTACATCGAAGGTACGACTGATTTCATCTTCGGTCCGAGCATCGCTTACTTCGAGCGCTGCACGATCCATAGCAAGAAGAACAGCTACGTGACGGCCGCTTCTACCTTCGAGGGCCAGCCTTACGGCTATGTTTTCAAGGATTGCAGACTGACAGCCGCCCCGGGCATCGACAAGTGCTATCTCGGCCGGCCGTGGGGCGCGTATGCCAAGACGGTCTTCATCCACTGCGAACTGGGTTCCCACATCCTGCCGGAAGGCTGGCATGACTGGGAAAAAGAGGGGAAGCCCGACACCAAGAAGAATTCCTATTACGCTGAATACCAGAACTACGGTCCCGGCGCGGAAGGCAAGCGCGTGAAATGGGCCCGCCAGCTCAGCGCCAAACAGGCAGCGGCCTACACTTTTGAAAAAGTGATGTACCAGCCGCAGGACGGCATCGTCTGGAATCCCTACGACAACCGATGAAACGAACAACCCGATTCCTGATTGAAGCAGCCGTCGTGCTGTCAGCCTTGGCCGGATGTACGGCCAAGGCACCGCTGTCTTATGAAGTGATGTGCAGCGAGATGCAGCGCAATCCTTCCGCCGCCCACATCGACGGCCTGGAAGGAGCCCTGAAATGGAACTACACCACGGGCCTGGAACTCAAAGCTTTACTGGATGTAACCGTGGGCGATAAGGGTGCGTTGGCGGGTGGTATTTCAGGCCAGGGCCAAGGAGCCCGTTCGATGGACGAAGTCCTGACATATGTAGACGCCTGGTACGATGCTATTATATCCGAAGACGGCACCATCGGCGTCAATTACAAGAAAACCAATTATTCCACCGACCATATCTGTCCCGGCCGCACCCTTATTCAATTGTACGACCTGACCCACAAAGAAAAGTACCGCCTCGCGATGGACCGGCTCTTCGAGCAGATCCAGGAGCAGCCCCGCACCCCGGAAGGCGGCTTCTGGCACAAGCAGATCTATCCCCAGCAGATGTGGCTCGACGGCCTCTATATGGCACAGCCCTTTTATGCCGAATACACGGCCCGTTTTGCCCCTGACAGCCTCAAGGCCGCCTGCTTTGCCGACATCGCCAGGCAATTCCTCATCGTAGCCGAACACACCTATGATCCTGCCACCCAATTGTACCGTCACGCCTGGGATTCCTCCCACGAGATGTTCTGGTGTAATCCCGAAACCGGCCAGTCCGACCATGCCTGGGGGCGTGCCCTGGGCTGGTATATGATGGCCCTGGTCGAGGTGCTGCCCACGATGCCGGAAGACACGCCGGGCCGGGATGCGATGCTGGCCATCTTCCGCCAGCTTGTCGAGGTCCTGCCGCATTATGCCGATTCCAAGACCGGCATGTGGTACCAGGTGCTCGACCGTCCGGGCGCGGAAGGCAATTACGTGGAAGCGACGGCCAGTGCGATGTTCGTCTATTCCATGCTTAAAGGCTCCAGGCTCGGCTATGTGGATGCCAGAAAGTACGCCCGGGCTGCCTATCGGAAAATGCTGAAGACCTTTGTCACGCGGGACGAGGAAGGACTTGTGGACCTGAACCAGTGCTGTGAGGTAGCCGGTTTGGGCGGCAAAGAGAACCGGCGCGGAGATTACGACTATTATATTCACGAAAAAGTACGCAGCAACGATCCCAAGGGCATCGGACCGCTGATCTGGGCTGCGTTGGAATACGAGAGATGATGAAAACCCAAGGCTTGCAATGGATGCTCCTGCTGCTCGCAACCTTCGGGCTGGCTGTGGCATGCGACCGCCCCGAACCTGAGCCGGAGCCGACCGCCCCTTCCGTTCCTACCGGTATTCTGGTGCATAACGCGACCGAGACGTCCCTGACCTTTCAGTGGTCCCCTGTCACCGGTGCGACATCGTATGACTGGAAATTGCTGCAGGGAGGCTCGCAGGTCCAAGCTGGTTCCGTGAGCGGACGCAATGTGACGGTCTCAGGCCTGACGGCCGGCACGGATTATCAGTTTGCGGTTCGCGCGGTTTCTGCGGCAGGGGCCTCGGCCTGGTCCGGCAATCTGACCGCTAGAACCGAATCGATTCCTGAGCCGCCTCAGCCGCCGACACCGGGACCCGCCACTATCTCTTATGAGGACTTCTTGATCCCTGCTTCGGAGGAAGACGGCCTGGTCCGCGCTTTTCCGGGTGCCGAAGGCTGTGGCATGTTCACGACGGGGGGCAGGGGAGGCACGGTCTATCATGTCACGACGCTGGAAGACAACAATTCCAAGGGATCGCTCCGGTATGCCCTCGGCCAGTCCGGACCACGCACCATCGTCTTCGACGTGGCCGGCGTCATTGAACTCAAGTCCGGCTTGAACATCTCGAAAGGGGATGTGACGATCGCCGGACAGACAGCCCCGGGCGGTGGCATCTGTATCGCCAATTATACCGTTCAGAATGCGGCGGACAATGTGATCATCCGTTTTGTCCGCTTCCGCCTGGGCGACAAAGTCGCCGGGCAGGAAGACTGCATCTGGGGCCGCAACCACAAGAACATCATCCTGGACCACTGTTCGATGAGCTGGTGCATGGATGAGTGCGCCTCTTTCTACGACAACGACGACTTCACGATGCAGTGGTGCATCCTCAGCGAGAGCCTCAACAATTCCAAGCACCCGAAAGGAGCCCATGGTTACGGCGGCATCTGGGGCGGCCACAAGGCGACCTTCCACCACAATCTGCTGGCACATCACTCTTCCCGTACGCCCCGTCTCTGTGGCAGCCGCTACACGGGCATGCCCGAGATCGAGAAAGTGGAGCTCGCCAACAATGTGTTTTACAACTGGGGTCCGACCGACGGCGGTTATGCCGGGGAGGGCGGCTCCTACAATTTCATCAACAACTATTATAAGCCGGGAGCATCGACCGTAACGAAAAAATCGCTGGTCAACCGCATCTTCCAGCCCTATGTGTCCCGTTCGTCCAGCGACGACATCAATCCGGCGAACATCTGGGGTAAATTTTACGTGACCGGCAACTATTTTGACGGGCAGGTGGCCAACGCCAGTTTCAGCGACTTGATCGCAGGGGTCAATGAGGACAACTGGCAGGGAATCCATCCCAAGACTTCCGTCGAGATAGCCGTCATCAAGTCGGAAAGTCGGTTTGACATCTCGTCCAATGGCAGCAAGTTCGACCTGCAGTCCGCTCAGGATGCCTATGAGCGTGTGCTGGCCCGTGCGGGCGCCAGCCTGTCCAGAGACAAGGTGGATGCCCGCATCGCAGATGAAGTTAAAAAGGGAACCTGGTCCGCCAAGGGCAGCAACGGCTCCACCAACGGCATCATCGACTCGCAGGAAGATGCCGGTGGCTGGCCCGCCTACACCGCTTCGGCCGAAGAACTGGCCAAAGTGACCGATACCGACGGCGACGGCATGCCGGACTGGTTTGAGGATTCGGCGGGACTCAACAAGTCCTCCGCAGCCGACGGTGTTACGAAAACGCTCGACAAGAACGGGCGTTACACCAACCTGGAAATGTATCTCCATTATCTGGTCAAAGATATCTTCAAGTTCTGAACAAGAAACACAACAATTAACTAATCCATTATTCATTTTTTAACAACAGTACCCTATGAAAAATCCAGCAAAGAAACTCCTTCTTGCGCTTCTCTGCTTGGGCGTCGCCTGGTCGCTTTCGGCCCAGACGACCATCACGGGCGTCGTGACCGATGAAACGGGTGAACCGCTCATCGGTGCCGGTGTCATGGTGGAAGGGACGCAGATCGGTACCATCACCGGTATCGACGGCGACTATTCGCTCACAGTGCCCGCAGATGCAGTCAATCTGGTGTTCTCGTACATCGGTTTTTCAAACCAGGTGGTACCCATCGACGGCCGTACGAAGATCGACATCGTGATGGCCGCCGACCAGACCTTCCTCGACGAAGTCGTCGTGGTGGGTTATGCCACAGTCAAACGTCGTGACCTCCTGGGTTCCGTGTCCTCCGTCAACAGCGACAAGATCGCCGAACAGCCGGTAACGACGGTCAGCCAGGCCCTTTCCGGCAAGATGGCCGGTGTGTCGGTCGTCACGACCGAAGGTGACCCTGATGCCGACATCAAGATCCGCGTCCGTGGCGGCGGTTCCATCACGCAGGACAACAGCCCGCTCTACATCGTGGACGGCTTCCCGGTGGAATCCATCAACGACATCTCCTCTTCGGAAATCGCCTCGATCGACGTGTTGAAAGATGCCTTCTCCACCGCCATCTACGGTAGCCGTGGTGCCAACGGCGTCGTCATCGTCACGACGAAGAGCGCCGACAAGGGCGAACGTGTTTCCGTGAAGGTCAATGCCTACTATGGCCGTAAGCAGATGGCCAACCGTGGCGCCATCGTCGCGATGAACCCCGAGAACTTCGTGAAGTTCCAGTATGAGTTGGCGACGATCCGCAACAACGCCAGCACCTACTACGAACCGTTCTTCGGCTCGTTCGACGACATGGACCTTTACACCGGACTGGTCGGCAACAACTGGATTGACGCTGTCTTCGGTAAGGCGGGTACGTCGTTCAGCACCGACTTCTCCATCAGCGGCAGCGGTGATAATCACAACTGGACCCTCGGCTATGCGCACATGGGCGACCAGGCCATCATGGCCGGTTCCAACTATTCGCGCGACAACCTGAATTTCAAGGGTAACTTCAAGACTTCCAAGACGACCAGCATCGATGTCAACGTGCGTTATTCCCGTACGAACGTACGCGGTTCCGGTGCCAACGGCATCAACGATACCGGTACGACTTCCGGCAACGGCCGTCTGAAACATGCCGTTTCCTATTCTCCGATTCCGCTCCAGAGCACCATCCAGGGCGTGGACGAGGAGCAGGACTACGGCGACAATGCGCCGCCGCTACTGTCGGTGGCCGACAATGACTCCAAGCGCCTCCGCAAGACCTTGAACGCAAACGCCGCCTTCAATTGGCAGATCATCGACAACCTGACCCTCAAGATCGAGGGCGGTCTCGAAGACTACCGCCAGATGGACGACCGCTTCTATGGCCTGACCACCTACTATGTGGCCAACAACTCGACGGTAAAGAATACGCCTTCCAACCAGCACAAGGAAGCGTTCCGCGACCGCTATCGCAATACCAACACGTTGAACTACAGCTTTGCCGACCTTCTGGGCGAAGACCACAACCTGACGGCTCTCCTCGGTGAGGAAATGACGATCACCAAGAGCAACACGCTCACCATGATGGTGGATGGCCTGCCGACTTTCTACGATGCGCCGATGGCCTGGAATTTCCTCTCTTCCGGTACGCCGGCTTCGACCGACAACTATTATAATCCGGACGACAAGCTCCTTTCCTTCTTCGGTCGCGTCAACTACGACTATAAACGCCGCTACTCCGCGGGTGTCACGCTCCGCGCCGACGGTTCTTCGAAGTTCGCCAAAGGCAACCGCTGGGGCTTCTTCCCGTCCGCGGCCGTGTCCTGGACGATTTCCAACGAACCGTTCATGTCGGAGACCCGCTGGATCGACCAGCTGAAACTCCGCTACTCTTTCGGTACCGCCGGTAACAACAACATCCCGTCCGGCCTGCTCGTCAAGCAGTATTCCTCCACGACCACGGCCTGGCTCAGCCAGAGCACGAACTACTGGATGGCCGGCAAGGTGATGAACAACCCCGACCTGACTTGGGAAACGACCTACACGCACAACCTCGGTCTGGACTTCGGTTTCTTCCGCGGTGTCCTCAGCGGTAGCATCGAAGCCTATCAGAACGATACGAAAGACCTGCTCATCAACTTCCCGATCACCGGTTCCGGCTACGACAGCCAGTACCGTAACATCGGTTCCACCCGCAACCGTGGTGTGGAGTTGACCCTCAATGCCCCGATTGTCGAGAAAAAGAATTTCTCGCTGAACATCAGCGGTAACATCGCCTACAACGTGAACCGGGTCACCGACCTCGGCGGTCTCGAGTCGATCACCGCGCAGTCCTATTGGGCTTCGACGGAAATCGGCGATGACTACATCGTGCAGGTGGGCCAGCCGCTCGGCAACATGTACGGCTATGTGAACGACGGCTTCTATTCGGCCGACGATTTCGAATATACGGGCGGCAAATGGGTGCTCAAGAGCGGTGTGGTGGACAATTCCGCTGTCATCGGCTCGACCTATCTGATGCCGGGCGCCTTGAAACTCAAGGATCTCACCGGTGACGGCAAGGTCACGGTCGCGGACCGCAAGGTCATCGGCAACGCCAGCCCTGACTTCACGGGCGGTTTCTCGCTGAGCGGCTATGCCTATGGCTTCGATTTCAGTGCGAACTTCAACTATATGATCGGCAACCAGGTGTACAACGCCAACAAGGTGGAGTTCACCTCCTCGCGCAAGTTCAACAACCGAAACCTCATCGACATGATGAACCTGGACAACCGCTGGACCAACATCGACTGGACGACAGGTGAACTCATCACCGACGCTGCCCAGCTCAAGAGCGTCAATGCCGGCAAGACCATGTGGTCGCCTGCCATCGGCACCGCCGTCTTCAGCGATTGGGCTGTCGAGGATGCCTCCTACCTCCGTCTCCAGAGTGCAACGATCGGCTATACACTGCCGGAAGACTTGACGAAGAAAGCCCACATCCGCCGGGTCCGCGTCTATGTGACCGGTACCAACCTCTTCTGCCTGACGAAATACTCGGGCTATGATCCGGAGGTCGATACCCGCCGTGCCACCCCGCTTACCCCGGGCGTGGACTATTCCGCTTATCCCAAGAGCATCGGTTTCGTAGCCGGTGTCAACCTTTCTTTCTAATCCGTTCCTGAAGATGAAAAAGATATTTACCTATATCCTCAGCACCGTCGTGCTGCTGACACTCGGCACTTCCTGCGAGAAATTCCTGGATGCGGAATCTCCTTCTGCCTTCGACTCGGCTACGGTCTTCTCGAACTATGACCTGGCGGAGGGGACGATCTTCGGCATCACCGAGACCTTCTGCGAAGTGAACTCCTATCGCGGACGTTTCCTTCCGTGGTATGGTTTCAATACCGATATTGAATGGTACAACACCTACAAGCCCGGTGATGGAAAGAGTGACATCGCCGGCTACCAGTGTGAACCGAACAACGCCCAACTGAACCTCTCCAACGGTCCTTTCCCGTTGATGTACATGGGTATCGAACGGGCCAACCTCGTTATCGAAGGCATCCGTGAATACGGTGACATCGAGAACAATGCCGGCATGGCCTACCTGCTCGGTGAAGCATTGACCCTCCGTGCCATGATCTATTATGACCTGATCAAGGCCTGGGGTGACGTCCCGGCCCGTTTTACCTCCCTGGAGAGCTCTACGATCTATGCGCCCAAAGAGAGCCGCGACGTAATCTTCAAACAGATACTCGCCGACCTCGAAGAAGCGATTCCGTACATCCCGTATCCGGGCCAGACGGATGCCACTTCCCGTGCCGACCGGGTCAACAAGGTTTTTGCGGAAGGTCTCTATGCCCGCATCGCCCTGATGGCTTCCGGATATGCCCTCCGTCCGGATGACGGCATGGTCGGAACCGGTGACCTGGGTTCCGTCCGCCTCACCAACGACGCCGAACTCCAGAAGAGCGCACTTTATCCGAAGGCGCTCAACTACCTGAAGGACGCCATTTCTTCGGGTTCGGCCAGTCTTGAACCGGACTTCGAACTCTACTGGTACAAGCAGAACAATATGCTGAACCTCACGGCGGGTCCTGGCAGTGAGACGCTGTACGTGATTCCGTTCGGCGCTGGCCGTGGCCGCTGGAACTTCACCTTCGCCATCAATTCCGAGGGCGCCAGCATTTCGGGTGGTGTGAGCCGTGGCGGTGATGCGGGTCCGGTCCCTACGCTGTATTTCAAGTATGGCGACAATGACTTGCGCCGCGACGTGACTTGTGTCAACTACAAGTGGAACAAGGACAACTCCATCGAACCGGCCGGCATTGCCAAATGGTTCTTCGGTAAATACCGTTTCGAATGGATGGATGCCCAGCCTTATACGGGCGGCAACGATGACGGCATCAAGCCGGTCGTGATGCGTTACGCCGACATTCTCCTGATGGCGGCCGAGATTGCCAATGACCAGGGTGACCTGTCGTATGCGAAGAACTGCCTCCAGGAAGTCCGTGAGCGTGCTTACGGTGACCACTGGGAAGAGGCGGAGGCCTATGTGGCCGGTATCTCTTCCAAAGAGGCCATGTTCGATGCCATCGTGGACGAACGCGCCCTTGAATTCTGCGGCGAGTTCCTCCGCAAGGCAGACCTTATCCGCTGGAACCTGCTCAAGGCCAAACTGGACGAGGCTGCCAACGACATGCTGGCCCTCCGCGACCTGCAGGGTGACTACAGCGACCTGTCCGGTGACATCTGCTACACGCTGGCCGCCGACGAGAAATCGATCGACATCACCTTCCTGAAGGCCGGTGAGGAGATTCCTTCCGGTGCCGAAGTATCGACCGGTTATGTCAACAAATATGACGACGGCAAGAAGAGCGGCTTCTACTATGACCGGATCAAGGGCATCTACTATCGTAACCCCGAACAGTACATGTTCTGGCCCATCTTCAACGACACTATGACCAACAGCCAGGGTTACATCAAGAACGACTATGGCTACGACAGTATCTAAATGCGAGTAAAAATGAAACATCTCAAATCATTGAAATATGCGCTTGCAGCGGTCGTGGTTGCGCTGGGCCTGAGTGCCTGCGACACGCCGTTCGACGAGATTACGACGCTCGACCTGAACCGCTGCCTGGAGCCGATGAACCTCGACGCGAAGGTGAATTCGTCTCTCGGAGACGTGGTCACCTTCAGTTGGGACGTCTCCAAGGACGCAGACAGCTACCTCTTTACGGTCTATACCGATGCGGCGATGACGCAGACGTATCTCACCGAATCGGTGTCCCCGTCCAACGTGCCTTACCAGAAGAAACTGGATGCGGACCGCACCTATTATTTCACCGTGCAGGCGACAGCGTCCCACAAGAACGATTCCAAGGTCGCGGTCTATGACAAGGCCATCAAGACGTTCGCTGTCAAGGACAACCTCTTCCTGAAAGTTTCCGCCCGCACTCCCGGCGCCATCCAGCTGGTATGGTCAAGGGATGTCGAGGACTATCTCGATGTGACCCATATCACCTATGCATACCCTGGTTCCGAGGAGCCGCTTGGCACCCTCACGCTGGACGATAGCCTCAAAGAGACGGCTACTGCTGGTTTCGAGGGCCTGCAGCCTTCTACGGAGTATGTATTTACCCTTTACTACCTGAGTGCACAGCGTGGCCAGGTCACGGCCTGGACTACCGCCGATACGGAGAGTTTTACGGTCGTCTCCTCGGTTGAGGCCCTGCTGAATGCCATCCTGACGCCGGGCGCCAAGATCGCCCTGTCGATGGACGGCTCCCCGTATGCCATCGAGGCACTCGACATCAACAACGGATTCACCCTCATCGGCCAGAGTGCCGCAGACGGCAGCAAGCCGGTCCTGCAGGGCGAGTTCCACTTCTCCGATGCCTGGGTTTCCGGCAACGACCTCTATTTCGAGGACGTGGAACTCAACGGTAATCCGACGGCCGCTTCGCCTTCCGGTTTCGGCTTCACGATGCAGAACAAGAACGGTGGCACGCTCAAGGGCAAGAACATCGGCAACGTTACCTTCAAGAACTGTATTATCACGAACTACACCAAAGGTCTGATGTACGAGTGGGGTAACAACATGGATTTCGGCGACGTGGTGTATGAGAGCTGCGAGATCAGCAACATCAACCCCGACGGTACGGTCGGCGGTGACGTGTTCGACATCCGCCAGGCTTCCAATTTCTCGAAACTGGCCTTCGTCAACAACACGATCTATCAGGGCATGCGTACGTTCGTCCGCTTTGACGCCGGTACGCTGGGCAACCTGGTGTTCGAGAACAACACGCTCCAGAACCTGAACTTCGTGGACAACGCCAACAATGCGGGTGTCTTCGGCCTCCAGATCACGCCGGGCTCGTTCTCGTTCAAGAACAACCTGTTCCTCAACATGACGGGTAAGGCTGTCCTGGCCAGCGCCAACGCGAAATACGTTCCGGCTTCGGACATGGGCGTGAGTGCTGCCAACAACTGGTTCTACAACCTGCCCGTGGGGGACGACGGTTCCGTGACCTATTTCACGACCAACTTCACCCAGGTCAATGCAGCCGGTACGATCCTCTCGGACAATCCTTGCTACAACGCCCAGGGTTTCCTTTTCAACATCCTGCCTGACTCCGAGATCGCCGGCAAGGGTGTCGGTGCCTCGAAGTGGTGGTCGCCGTATGTGGAAGAGCCGGAAGACCTGACGCTGAATGTCATCGAAGGCAACCACACCTGGAACCTGGCCAATGCCAAGTTCTTCTCGGGTACGATTAAGAAGCAGATGGTCCGCGACCAGCTCTTCATCAATACGACCGACGCCTATCCGATCGTGGTGGACGGCGGCATGCTGAACTTCCAGACCGGAGCTGTGACCGACCGCAGGGGCGTTCCGACGGTCAACAATCTGATGTTCAAGGTGAACGCGCCGGGTTCGGTGGTCATCAAGGCCCAGGATCCGCAGGGTAAGGGCGGCCACTTCGTGGTGGGCGTCGGCCCGGTCGAGGGCGGTGAGATCTCGCTCAAGGGCGGTGTGTCCGCACTGTCTGAAATGGACAATGCGACCAAGATCGTCATCAACTCGATCACCGAAGAGTCGATGATCTACATCTATCCTTCCGGCCCTGTCAGCCTCGAACAGCTCGCCTGGTCCACCGACGTGACCCCGGTCAACACGGCGATGCCGACCCCCAAACCGAAGACGGCTCCTGCGGCGATGACGCAGGGCGAAGCCACGGACATTGTGGTGAGCTGGGATCCGGTCGAGAACGCAGGCAGCTATTCCGTGGTGTTCAGCGGCAAGACCTACACGGTGGAGGAGACCTCCTATACCATCGAGGGCAAGACCACCGGCATGCTCGATCCGGGCAGCTACAAGGTCGAGGTTTACGCCAATCCGACGAAAGATGACATCTACAACACGGAGTCCGCGGCCGGTGTGGCCACGTTCGCTGTCCTGCCTGCAGGCGGCAGCGGTGGCGATGAGGAATTCGTGGTCGCCAGTGTCGAAGACCTGCTCAATGCCATTGCAGCCGGCAAGGATGCCATCACGCTCAAATACAGCGATACGCCGTATGAAATCGGCGCCATGACGGTCAATGCCCCGCTGCATCTCAAGGGACAGTCCAACGGTGATGCCAAGACCAAAGTCACGGCCTCGATCACCCTGAGCGGCGAGATCGGCGGCAGCGTAATCCTGAGCAACCTCGAATTCGTGGGCGACGGTACCTCTGTCCTGGTGGATGACAAGACCAACGCGGCCCCTGTGGCTGATACGGTGGCCATCTACGACAGCTACCTCCACGGCACGAAGGCTTTGTACGACAACTCCGGAAAAGCCGCATCGAACATCCAGTATGTCATTTTCAAGGGCAACCTCATTGACGAATGCTCTGCCGGCGCCGACTTCATCGACATGCGTGCCGGTGCCCACCATAACTTCCAGTTCGAGAACAACACCGTGGCGAACAGCTGCCGTACCTTCATCCGCACCGACGCCGGTCACGAGATGAATACGGCTGTCATCCGCAACAACACCTTCTACAAGGTGGCCACGAACGCCTCGAGCAAGGACAACAATGGTATTTTCCACATCCGCAGCGCGGCCGGCAGCGGCCTGAACCGTTACGAAGTGGCCAACAACTTCTTCTATTCGATCCTCATGGATACCGATCCTGAAAATGCAGCGGGCTTCCCGAAACTCCGCAGCAAGGGCGGCATCACGCCGATCACCTTCTCCAACAACTACTATTACAATTGTGAGGACAGGGAAGAGCGTGCCGCCTACAGCTTCTGGTCTTACGTGACGAAAGAAGAGTCGATGGCCGACGGTGGTGCCATCTTGCCCGCCGATCCTTGCGTGGATGCCGGAAACGGCGACTTCACGCTCACCAACGGCGTGATGATGAATGCCGGCGTGGGCGATCCCCGCTGGAATCCGGCCGCCGGCAGCATGCCTTCGTCGGAGATCAGCGTTTCCGACGCGGACGCCCTGCTGACCGCCATTTCAGCCGGCAAGAAGTCCATCACCCTCGAGGACGGCAACTATGACCTGTCTGCCGCCGCCGTCGTGCTCAACAATCCGTTGACGATCCAGGGCGGCAAGGGCGCCACGGTCAAAGGCAAGTTCGAACTGGGCCCCGGGACCACCCACTTTACCGTCAAGGGCATCACCCTCGACGGCGCCGGTGAGATTGACAACGCCTTCTATGTGCAGGAGGGTGCTTCCGTGACATCCGCAACGCTCAGTGACGTGGTCATCCGCAGTTACAAGAACCGCCTGTTCTACCAGGACAAGGAGAGTTCCTTGGTCGGGTCACTGGTCATCAGTGACGCTGTAGTAACCGATATGGGCACCAGCGGCGATTTCATCGACTTCCGCAAGGGCGGCCTGACGGCACTCAGGGTTGAGAAGAGCACATTTGCCAATGGTATCCGTACCTTCGCCCGTATTGACGCGGCCGTGGTGTGCAGTTCCATCGTGGTGGAGAACAATACGTTCTACAACCTGAGCTCCGTTGACAGCAAGGATAACAACGGTATTTTCCACATCCGCAGCACCTCGGCAACCGGGGCGAACGCCGTAATCGTACGCAACAACCTCTTCGCCGGCATGAAACGCGCGGCTGAAGAACCGTCCAACGCCCAGGGCTTCCCGAAGCTCGTGAGCAAGGCTTCCTCGGCCATCGCGCTGCCGGACTTCAGCCACAATTATTTCAGTGCCGTGGATGATACCAATGCAGACTATAGCTGGTGGGCCTATTCCGAGAAAGCCGTGGCCACGGCCGGATTCGGCGTAGTACTTTCGGCCGACGTCTTCAAGGATGCGGCCTCCGGTGACTTTACGGTGGTCCACGACCTGGTGGCGAGCGAAAAAGTGGGCGATCCCCGCTGGATCAAGCACTCGCCGGCCGGCGGTGACATTTTCACTGTCTCCGATGTGGAAGGCCTGCTGGGCGCGATTGCCGCCGGCAAGACGCACATCGCCCTCCAGTACGGTGTGTATGACATCACTTCCGCAGCCGATGCCGATGCGGGCAGCCTTGTCCTGAGCCAGGGACTGTACCTGCGCGGTCTGAGCCGCAACGGCCTCCAGCCCGAATTCGTGGGCGGCTTCAAACTCGCCATGACCGAAGGCAACTTCGCACTGGAGAACCTCAAGATCAACGGCACTTATACCGTGGACGGCTCCGAGAAGAAGATCGGCAACATGATTGACATCGACGGCGCCGCCGTGATCGGTGACATCATCTTGAAAGACTGCGAGGTCACCGGCTTCAACAACCGTCTCGTGAGCGGTTCCGGCGAGTCTGATGTGACTTCGCTCCAGGTCAGCGGCCTGCTGGTGCACGATTACGGCACCAGCGGCGACTTCATAGACTTCCGCAAGGGCGCTGTCCGTCGGGTCGAGGTGAAGAACAACACGTTCTACAACGGCATCCGCACCTTCGTCCGCATCGATGCCGGCGTTCTCTGCGGCGCCGTGAACGTAGAAAACAACACCTTCTACAACCTCTGCGCTGTGGACAGCAAGGATAACAACGGTATCATGCACGTACGTTCCACGACCTCGGTCGGACCGGCTTCGCTCGAAGCGGCCGCCCGCCGTATCGTGGTCCGCAAGAACATCTTCGCCTCCATGCATCGCGCCGCCGAAGCTCCGTCCAACTCGAACGGCTTCCCGAAACTCGTGAGCACGGCTTCCGAAAAGATCGCCCATCCGTACATCACCGACAACCTCTTCTTCGACATCGAGACCGCTGAAGGCTTCAGCTGGTGGAACACGATGGCGGAAGACGACATTGCCGCTGCCGGTACGGTTGTCGAAGAGACGCCTTTCTCCGGCGATCCTGCTACGGGCAAGTTTACGCTGAAGGCTGCGTTCAAGGGCTATGGTGACAAACGCTGGTAAAAACAGACACACACCATGAACTTCATCAACGATAACTTTATGCTGCAGAGTGATACGGCGCGTGCGCTGTATCACTCCCACGCAGCGAAGATGCCCATCATCGACTACCACTGCCACCTGGTGCCCCAGCAGATTGCCCAGAACATCCAGTTCCGCGACATAACGCAGCTCTGGCTGGTGGACGGCCACTACGGTGACCACTACAAGTGGCGTGCGATGCGGGCCAACGGTGTATCGGAAGAATATCTCACAGGCGGAACCAAATCCGCCTGGGAGACTTTCGAGAAATGGGCGGAGACCGTTCCTTATACGATGCGCAACCCGCTCTATCACTGGACCCATCTGGAGCTGAGCCGTGTTTTTGGCATCGACAAGCTCCTTTCTCCCAAGACGGCCCGCGAGATTTTCGACGAATGCAACGCGAAACTCGCCACGCCGGAATTCCGCGGCCAGGCCCTCATCCGCCGCTTCGGTGTCGAGGTGGTCTGCACTACCGACGATCCGGCTGACGACCTGCGCTGGCACAAGCAGATTGCCGAACATCCATTCGGGACAAAGGTCATCCCGGCCTGGCGTCCCGACAAGGCGATGGCCATCGAGGATCCCAAGTCCTACAAAGCCTATCTCCGCCAGCTTGGCGAAGCGGCCGACACGGAGATCGACTCCTATGCCGACCTGCAGGAAGCCTTGAAGAAGCGGCACGATTTCTTCGCCTCGATGGGCTGCAAGCTTTCCGACCACGGCTTGGAGAATTTCTATGCCGCGGACTACAAGGAAATCGAGATCGAGCTGATCTTCAAGAAGGTCCTGATGGGCATCGCGCCTAACCCGCGGGAGATTGAAAAATTCCGCAGCGCTTTCCTCTTCGACCAGGCTGTAATGGATGCCGAGGCAGGTTGGGTGCAGCAGTTCCATGTCGGTGCCATCCGCAACAACAACACGAAGATGTTTGAGAAGATCGGTGCCGATACGGGCTACGATGCCATCCACGACCTGGATATCGCCGTGGCCGGCCACCGCTTCTTCGACCGGCTCACGCGGGCCGGCAAACTGGCCAAGACCATCCTGTACTGCCTCAATCCCAAGGACAATGCAGTGATGATGACGATGGCCTACACCTACAACGACGGTACGGTTCCCGGCAAGATGCAGTTCGGTTCCGGCTGGTGGTTCCTCGACCAGGAGGTCGGTATGCGCCGCCAGATGGATTCCCTCTCGGCCCTGGGTCTCTTCAGCCGCTTTGTCGGTATGCTCACGGACTCCCGCAGCTTCATCAGTTATCCCCGTCACGAGTACTTCCGCCGCATCCTGTGCGACGTGGTGGGCCGTGACGTGGAAACGGGCCGCCTGCCGGCTTCCGAACTCGACTTCATCGGCCAGATGGTCGAGGACATCTGCTACAACAACGCGAAGAATTATTTCAATTTCTGATGAAATACATCAAGATCAATCCTTCCGACAATGTCGCCGTGGCGCTCACCGACCTTAGGGCCGGTGAGGCCGTGTGCGGCGTCATTCTCCAGACCGATGTTCCGCGCGGCCACAAGGTCGTACTGCAGGACCTCGAAGCAGGGGAGAATGTCATCAAATATGGCTATCCGATCGGACATGTCACACGCGCGGCTGCGGCCGGCACGATGATCGACCATTCGTGCATCAAGACCAATCTCGAAGGCTTGCTGGAATACCATTACCAGCCGATTGCGCAGGCCGGTCAGGCTGCTCCTGCCGGGAACGCAACTGCGGAACGGCCCCGGGCTGCTTTCCGCGGCTATCGCCGAAGCGACGGTCAGGTGGGCATCCGCAACCAAATCTGGATCATCCCGACTGTAGGCTGCGTCAACGGCATCTGCGAGCAGCTCGCCAACCGTTTTCGTGCCGAGATCGATCCCGTCGGGAATGTCGATGCGGTCGTATGTTTTCCGCACAACTATGGCTGTTCCCAGTTGGGCGACGACCACCAGAATACCCGGACCATCCTGGCCGACATGGTGCATCATCCCAACGCGGGCGGCGTCCTTGTCGTCAGCCTGGGTTGTGAGAACAACCAGCTCGATGCCTTCCGGGAATTCGTGGGCCCTGTGGATGAATCCCGGGTGAAGATGTTTGTCTGCCAGCAAGTGGAGGATGAGATCGAATACGGCCTGCAGCAGCTCCGCGCGATTTATGCGGTCTGCTCCCGGGACGAGCGGGTGGAAGTACCTGTGTCGGAACTCCGGGTCGGCCTCAAATGCGGCGGATCGGACGGCTTGTCCGGCATTACAGCCAATCCGCTGCTCGGCGTTTTCTCTGATTGGCTGGTCTCCCAGGGCGGGACGACTGTCCTGACGGAGGTCCCCGAAATGTTCGGCGCCGAAACCATCCTGATGAACCGTTGCCAGGACGAAGCGACGTTCCAGAAGACCGTCCGTCTGATCAACGACTTCAAGGCCTATTTCATGCGCAACGACCAGCCTGTGTATGAGAATCCTTCCCCCGGCAACAAAGCCGGCGGCATCTCCACGCTGGAAGAAAAATCACTCGGCTGCACGCAGAAATGCGGTTCGAGTCCCGTGCGGGACGTGCTCCGCTATGGAGAGCGTCTTTCCGTGAAAGGCCTCAATCTGTTGAGCGCACCGGGCAATGACCTGGTCGCTTCCACGGCCCTGGCTTCCGCCGGCTGCCAGATTGTCCTTTTCACGACCGGTCGCGGTACCCCTTTCGGCACCTTCGTGCCGACGATGAAAATCGCGACCAACACACCGCTTGCCCAACGCAAACCCACTTGGATTGATTTCAACGCGGGCGTCCTTGCCGAGGATGAACCGATGGAAGCGGTTTCCGCCCGTTTCATCGACGCGGTCCTCGCCGCGGCCAGCGGCGAGCCGGTCAACAACGAGAAGAGCGGCTATCGCGAGATCGCCATTTTCAAGTCCGGTGTGACGCTTTGATTTGAATATTATTAATACACTTCGATATATGGAAAGACTCAATCGTACGACAGCGCCCCAGGCGAAAAAGTACACGGAAAAAGTAATTCAGTTCGGCGAAGGCAACTTCCTGCGTGCCTTCATCGAGTGGATCATCTGGAAGACCAACCAGAAGACCGATTTCAATGGATCCGTCGTCGTCGTCCAGCCCATCGAGAAGGGCATGGTCGAATGGCTCAATGAGCAGGACGGCCTCTATCACCTCAACCTGCAGGGCCTGCAGAACGGCGAAGCCGTTGACAGCGTGGACCTGATCGACGTCATCTCCCGCGGCCTGAATCCCTACACCGATTTCGATGCCTACCTGAAACTGGCTGAACAGCCCGAAATCCGCTTTGTCATCTCCAATACGACCGAAGCCGGCATCGCTTTCGACCCGGCCTGCCGCTTCGAAGACCGTCCGGCCGCCTCTTATCCGGGCAAGCTCACGCAGCTTCTGTATCACCGCTTCGTGCACTTCCAGGGTGACAAGTCCTATGGCCTTGTCCTGTTCCCGTGCGAGCTGATTTTCGAAAACGGCAAGCATTTGAAGGAATGCATCCGCCAGTACATCGACCTTTGGAACCTTGGTGACGAGTTCCGCGACTGGTTCGAAACGGCCTGCGGCGTGTACAGCACGCTGGTGGACCGCATCGTGCCGGGCTATCCCCGTGATACCGCCGCGCAGCTTTGCGAGCGTGCCGGCTATGAGGACCGCCTGCTCGACAAAGCCGAGATCTTCCACCTTTGGGTGATCGAGGCGCCGGCTGAAATCGCGGACGAATTCCCCGCTGACAAAGCCGGCTTGAACGTGCTTTTTGTCCCGTCCGAAGCGCCGTACCACGAGCGCAAGGTAACCCTGCTCAACGGTCCGCATACCGTGCTTTCGCCGGTCGGCTACCTCAGCGGCCTCGATACCGTGAAGGAATGCTGCGAAGATGAACTCGTCGGCCCGTTTGTGCGCCGCGTCATGTATGAGGAGCTCCTTCCGACCCTGAATCTGCCGAAGGAAGAGCTGGTGAAGTTTGCTGACGACGTGATGGAACGCTTCCGCAACCCGTTCGTGAAGCATTTCGTGACGAGCATCATGCTCAACTCTTTCTCGAAATTCAAGACGCGCGACCTGCCCGGCCTGAAGACCTATCTGGAACGCAAAGGCGAACTGCCGAAAGGCATTGTGCTGGGCCTTGCAGCCATCTGCACGTATTACAAAGGCGGCAAACGCGGAGCGGATGAGATCGTCCCGAACGACGATCCGAAGATCATCGAACTGCTGCAGAAACTCTGGGCGACGGGCGACATCGCTACGGTGGCGCGGGGTGTTCTCGCCGACGATTTCATCTGGGGGGAAGACCTCAACCAGATTCCGGGCCTGACGGCTTTGCTGACCACGTATCTGACCTTGATTCATGAAGCCGGCATGCGTGCCGCCGTCCAAAACATCCTGTAAGCCATGACCACCCAACAGAAATTGATGTCCAACTGGCGCTGGTGGATCTGCTCGCTGCTCTTCGTGGCGACGACTGTCAACTACCTGGACCGCCAGGTGCTTTCGCTCACCTATGAGGAGTTCATCAAGCCCGAATTCCACTGGACCGACGCCAACTACGGCACCATCACCAGCTTTTTCTCCATCTTCTACGCCATCGCCTGCCTGTTCGCCGGCAAGTTCGTGGACTGGATGGGAACCAAGAAGGGCTACCTGATTGCCATCGGAGTCTGGTCGGCCGGCGCCTGCCTCCATGCCGCTTGCGGCTGGGCTACTGCTCATTTCACGGGGATGGAATCCGTGGCTGCCATGCGGGCGGTCGAAGTCGGTTCCAAAGCGGCCCTGGCTGTCGCCACTACCTCTGTGTATCTCTTCCTGCTTTGCCGCGGTATCCTGGCCCTCGGTGAAGCCGGCAACTTCCCGGCCGCCATCAAGGTGACGGCGGAGTATTTCCCGAAAAAGGACCGCGCCTTCGCGACCTCCATTTTCAATGCCGGCGCTTCGGTCGGTGCGCTTGCCGCGCCGCTCCTCATCCCGCCGCTCGCCGTCAAATTCGGCTGGGAAATGGCTTTCATCATCATCGGTGGCCTGGGCTTCATCTGGATGTTCTTCTGGGCTTTCATGTACGACAAGCCCGAAAAGAGCAAACATGTGAATGCCGCCGAGCTGGAGTATATCCACCAGGACGATGCGGAAGAAGCGGCCGCCAAAGCCGCCGAAGCCGCTGCCAAGGAGAATGAAAAAGCCATTCCGTTCATCCAGTGCTTCAAGTACAAGCAGACCTGGTCTTTCATCGCTGGCAAATTCTTCACCGACGGTGTGTGGTGGTTCTTCCTGTTCTGGGCACCTTCCTATTTCAGCAACCAGTTCCATGCGCCGGCCACGTCGGCCCTGGGTCAGTGGCTGATCTTTACCCTCTATGCCATCGTGACGGTCATCTCCATCTTCGGCGGCTATCTGCCGAAGATCTTCGTCGATAAGAAAGGAATGAACCCGTATGCCGGCCGTATGCTGGCCATGCTGATCTTCGCCTTCTTCCCGCTGGCTGCGCTCTTCGCCCAGCCGCTGGGCATCCGTTTTGACAGCCCTTGGTGGCCGGCGATCCTGATCGGTCTGGCCGGTGCGGGTCACCAGGCCTGGAGTGCCAACCTCTTCTCGACGATCGGTGACATGTTCCCCAAGAGCACGATCGCGACCATCACCGGAATCGGTGCCATGGCCGGCGGTATCGGATCGATGATCATCCAGAAGGTGGCGGGCAACCTCTTCACTTATGCCGAGAATGCCGGCGAAGCCTTCCGGTTCCTCGGCTTTACGGGCAAACCCGCCGGCTATTTCGTGATGTTCTGCTTCTGCGGCCTGGCCTACCTGATTGCCTGGACGATCATGAAGTCGCTCGTGCCCAAGTACAAACCGATTGAATCGTAAGCCTATGAGAAAGATTATGGCGTTGGCGCTTGTCCTGCTGGCCCTCCCGGCCTGCAAGCCTGCGCAGGAAGCAAAGGTCATGGCCCGTTACGTGCCGGAGCGTGCCGACGATTTCGTATTTGAAAACAACCTGATTGCCGGCCGTTTCTACGGCGAGGCTTTGGAAGGCAATCCCACGTCTCCCGGTATCGATATCTGGGTGAAACTGCCTGGCAAACTCGTGGCGAACGACTGGTACAAGGGCGCCCTGGAAGATCCGGACTATTACCACCACAACCATGGCGGCAAAGACTGCTACAAGGTGTCTGTGTCGCTGGGTGGTGGCGCTTCGGCTCCGTTTGTCGACGGACAGTTGTGCTATCCGCCGACCAACTATCGTTCCTTTGAGATGGTGGAGGAAACGCCTGAGCGTGTCTCCTTTATCCTGCATTATCCCCAGTGGCAGATCGGCGGGGATGTCTGCGTGTCACTCGACAAGAAAGTGACGGTTACCCCCGACACCTATTTCTGTGATGTCGAAGATATCTACCGCTTTGAAGGGGCTGAGACCCTCTGCATAGCCGCGGGCGTGAACCGGCATCCCGCCCAGAATCCGGATGTAGAGGAGAAGATGTCTCCCGCATGCTATGCGCTCTGGGAACCCGCCTCCGACCAAAGCATTGAGCCTGAAGACGGCATGCTGGGTGTGGCAGTCGTCGTTCCTGGCTCCGAAACGAGCTTCCTGACCGAAGACGGCATCCATGGTATCTGCGTCAAGGAAGTGCGCAGCGGCGAGCCGTTCCGTTACAAGTTCGGTTCCTGCTGGTCGAAAGGCCGGATCAAAGACGGGAAGTCCTGGTTTGATGAAGTAGAAAAACAATTATAAAACTCCGTTATGAACAATCCTTTCTCTCTGGAAGGCAAGAATGCCTGGATTACCGGGGCTTCCTACGGCATTGGCTTCAACATCGCCAAGGCCTTCGTGGCGGCCGGTATCCAAAATATCATCTTCAACGATATCAATGAGCAGGCGCTGCAGCGCGGCCTCGACAACTACCGGGAAGCCGGTATCACGAATGTGAAAGGCTATGTCTGTGACGTTACCAAGGAAGACGACGTCAAGGCCCTTGTGGAGAAGATCCACGCGGAAGTCGGCCAGATCGACATCTTGGTCAATAACGCCGGCATCATCAAGCGCATCCCGATGCACGAGATGAAACGTGCTGAATTCCAGCAGGTCATCGATATCGACCTCGTGGGTCCGTTCATCGTCTCTTCGGCTGTCCTGCCCGAGATGATGGCGCGCCGCGAAGGCAAGATCATCAACATCTGCTCGATGATGAGCGAACTCGGCCGCGAGACCGTTTCGGCCTATGCCGCAGCCAAAGGCGGTTTGAAGATGCTTACCCGCAACATCTGCTCCGAGTACGGTGAATACAACATCCAGTGCAACGGCATCGGCCCGGGCTACATCGCTACGCCGCAGACCGCGCCGCTTCGCGAACGTCAGCCTGACGGAAGCCGGCATCCTTTCGACAGTTTCATCTGCGCCAAGACACCGGCCGGCCGTTGGCTGGATCCCGCTGAACTCGGCGGACCTGCCGTCTTCCTCGCATCGCACGCCTCTGACGCCGTGAACGGCCACATCCTTTATGTGGACGGCGGTATCCTGGCATATATCGGCAAACAACCGCAGTAGGCCTATGAAACTCAATTGTCAAGTCAGGCAGGCGTCCAGCAACCTCGACGCGAAGCATTACGACACCCAGCGCATCCGCCAGGAATACCTGGTGGAGAAGCTGATGGTGGCCGACGAGATCAATATGGTCTATTCCATGTTCGACCGCATCATCTGTGGCGGCGCCGTCCCCGTGCAGGAAGACCTGCAGCTGTGTGCGCCGGAGATCCTGCGGGCCGATTACTTTACCCAGCGCCGCGAACTCGGCATCATCAATGTCGGCGGAACGGGCATCGTGCAGGTAGGGGAGGAAAGCTATACCATCCCTTATAAAGAGGCATTGTATGTAGGTCGCGGCAACCGCCACGTCACGTTCAAGAGTGTGGATCCCGCGCACCCGGCCCATTTCTACTTCTGCTCGGCCACGGCGCACCGTGAGACGGGCGTCAAGCAGGTGAGCAAGAAGGACGCTGTGGTGATGCACATGGGCAGTCTGGAAGAAAGCAATGAACGCACGATCAACCGGCTCCTGGTCAAGGAAGTGGTGCCGTGCTGCCAGTTGCAGATGGGCATGACGGAACTCGCGCCGGGCAGCACCTGGAATACGATGCCGGCCCATACGCACGACCGCCGCATGGAAGTCTATTTCTATTTTGAAGTCCCGGACGAGGCGGCGGTGTGCCACTTCATGGGGGAACCGCAGGAAACGCGGCACATCTGGATGCACAACGAGCAGGCGGTCATTTCCCCGCAGTGGAGCATCCACAGTGCCTGTGCGACCCGCAATTACACCTTCATCTGGGGTATGTGCGGCGAAAACGATGATTACAATGACATGGACTGGTGCGCGACACCGGATTTACGCTAACTGATTCAAAAAGATACTATGGCTAAAGTTGTTACTTTCGGCGAAGTGATGCTTCGCCTTTCGACCCCGGGCTACCTGCGCTTTGCCCAGGCCCGTCAGTTTGATGCCACCTTCGGCGGCGGCGAAGCCAATGTGGCCGTTTCGCTGGCCAACTATGGCGTGGATGCCTGCTTCGTGACGCGTCTTCCGAAGAATGACATCGCGGACATGTGCGTTGCGGAGCTGCGTGGCCTCGGCGTCAATACGAATGAGATTGTGTACGGCGGCGACCGGGTGGGCATCTACTATCTGGAAACGGGTGCCGTGGCCCGCGGCAGCAAGGTGGTCTATGACCGCGCGAATTCGGCGATTGCGGAGATCCAGCCCGGTATGGTGGACTGGCACAAGGTATTGGAAGGTGCCGACTGGTTCCACTGGACCGGCATTACGCCGGCTCTCAGCCAGGGTGCCGCGGATGCCTGCCTTGAGGCGATCAAGGTGGCGAATGAGATGGGTGTCAAGGTCTCCTGTGACTTGAACTATCGCAAGAAACTCTGGAAATACGGAAAATCGGCTTCGGAGGTCATGCCGGAACTCGTGGCGGGCTGCGACCTGATCCTCGGCAACGAGGAGGACGCGGAGAAGGAATTCGGCATCAAACCGGAAGGCTTCGACGCGGAGAAAACGGGCGGTGAGATCGACCAGTCTCGTTTCGAAAGTGTCTGCCGCCAGCTGATGCAGATGTTCCCGCGCTGCAAGAAGGTGGCGGTGACGCTTCGTGGCTCTATCAACGCGAACCACAACACCTGGGGCGGCGTGCTCTACGACGGAAAGACGCTCTGGCAGTCGCGTCGTTACGACATCACACACATCGTGGACCGCGTCGGCGGCGGCGACTCCTTCATGGGCGGCCTCCTGTACGGTTTGCTCGCCTACGACACCGACCAGCAGGCCATCGAATTCGCTGCCGCAGCCTCGGCTCTCAAACACACCATCATCGGCGACTACAACCGTGTCACCGTCTCCGAAGTCGAAGGCCTGATGAACGGCGGTGGCTCCGGCCGCGTCTCGCGTTAATTATCTTTAGTTTTGTCGGAGAAGGTATTTTGCAAAGAAGTGCTATTATTGGCATCAGCCAATAGCGAAGGCCGTTGTGCGGCTTGTGTGATAGCAGGCCGTAGCGGTGGGGTTTGGGGCAGCGCCCCAGTGAAACAACGCCGAGGGTGGCTACATCTTTTTGCCACAATACCTTCTCCGTTAAACCATCTCATTCCATTTGTCATTCTGAACGAAGTGAAGAATCTAGAAGTGAAGAATCTATAATCCTATGGCAAAGTTCAAGAAGATCGATACGATCAATCTGATCCGGACGACAGGGATTGTTCCGGTGTTTTACAATGCGGATGCGGAAGTGACGAAGCAGGTGGTCAAGGCTTGCTACGACGGCGGCATCCGCGCCTTCGAGTTCACCAACCGCGGTGATGGTGCCCATCGAGTGTTCCGCGATGTCATCGAGTTTGCCCGCAAAGAATGCCCGGAGATGGCGTTCGGCGCCGGGACGATCCTCGATGCGCCGACAGCGGTCCTGTATATGCAGTTGGGCGCCGATTTCCTGGTGTCGCCCTGTATGTCAGAGGAAGTCGTCCAAGTGGCCAATCGCCGGGGTGTTCCTTACAGCCCCGGTTGCGGCACGGTAACCGAAATCGTGCATGCCATGGAACTGGGTTGCGACCTCGTGAAAGTGTTCCCCGCCGGTACAGTTGGCGGTCCCGCTTTTGTGAAGAACATCCTGGCCCCGCTGCCGTGGGGCATGGTCATGGCTACTGGCGCGGTAGAGCCGACCGAAGAGAACCTCTCGGCTTGGGCCGCCTCCGGCGTTACCGCCGTCGGTATGGGTTCGAAACTATTCCCGAAAGACAAAGTCGCCGCCGGCGACTGGGAAAGCATCGCCGCCCTCTGCACGAAGTGCCTGAAGTGGTTCAAGCGCTAGCGCACTAGTAATTGAAGCGGAATTCGTCCAGATAAAGGATACTTCCGTCCCCGCCCGTAAAAGCTCCGCCGTAAATGCTGGCGGTGCAGACAATGGTTACTTGTTTGGGCGTCCGGTTGTCCCGATAGACAATCGGAATGGTAAACGGCACGTAACCGCCCGTGTTCCGTTCGATGAGCAGGACACCCCGTCCGATGACGCTGGGATCGTTCTCCGCATCGAACGGATCTTTTTTGCCGCTGCGCAAATGGATGGCCTCGTCCCAGTCGGTGAGCAGGACCTCGACGCGGGCTATGTCCATCTGACCTTTTATTGCCTCATAAGGTGGTTTCACATGGTCGATAGGCTGGGGGAGATAGTACCAGTAACCGCTTAGCGAAGCGGGTCGTGCCGTGAACGGCGTCCCCCATGTGATCTCCGCGCCGCTGAAGCCGATCAGTTTCACGAAAGAACCCACGAAAATGCTGCCTGCCGCAAAGGCCCAGACCACCTTTTCGCTGTGGAGTTTGGCCGCCCGCTTGCCGGGTCCCTGGACCGCCACGATTTCATCTTCCGGTTCGGCCCCGTTGACCCCCAATAGGCTCAGGCCGTGATTGGCCGAGCCCCAGATTTGCTGGCTGGCCGGCGCATCTTTTCCCCAGGGGAGCCATTCGCGTCCCTTCTTCGACCAGTGGTCAAAACTCATGTTGTAAAGTTGCTGGGCACCGATGGGGGATCCGGCCAGCAGCAGAAACATGATAAAGACGGCAATCGTTTTCATAACAAGCACAATTACAGGGAAAATCGTGCCCGAAACGCTTCCAGGTACGACTCGCCGACCGGAAGTGTGGTTCCATCTGCGAGCGTAACGGCATTGCGCCTCGCCTCGCGTACCCGGGATACGGGAATAATATATGACTTGTGGATGCGCTGGAAGCGGTCTTTGGGCAGTTCTTCCTGCAGATTCTTCATCCGGTACAGGAGGATCATCGGCACCGCTTCCCCGTCCAGATGGATTTTGAGATATTCGCCCATGCCTTCTATGTAACGGATCCGGTTCGTGTCCAGCTGGATACTGCGGTGGGCGGAAGAAAGCCGCAGGATCCCGTCATCGGTCCGTTTGTCCAGCTGACGGACCGCCATCCGCTCTTCCAGTTTGCGGATGGCTTGCTGGAATTCGGCCAGCGTGAAGGGCTTTAGCAGGTAATCTACCGCATTCACCCGGAAACCATCCACAGCATATTCGGCATAAGCCGTCGTGAAAATGACCAACGGAGGCTCTTCAAGCGAACGGACGAAGTCCATGCCGCTCAGGTCCGGCATATTGATGTCGATCAGGAGCGCATCGGCTTTGTCCAGCCAGGGTATGGCTTCGCGGGCACTGTGGCAGGATGCCAGCAACGTCAGCCCCGGCGTCTTTTGGATATAGACTTCCAGCAGGCGGAGCGCCAGAGGTTCGTCGTCGATAGCGATGAGCTGGATCATTCGGTTGCCATCAATTGGGTTGGATTTGTGGGTATGGCCAGGACGACATCATACGTGCCGTCCTGTGTTTCGGTACGCAGCGTGTAGTCGGTTCCGTACAGCAGTTCCAGCCGCTTGCGGATATTGTCCAGTCCCAGCCCATGCTGGGCTTCCGCTTTGCCAGGATGGCTGCTGTTGCTGCAGAGGAAGATCAGGTGCCCTTCTTCTTCGGTGACGCGCAGCTTGACGAACGAGGCACTGTCGTAGCTGATGCCGTGCTTGAAGGCATTTTCAGCAAAGGATGCCATCAGCAGCGGCGGAACGACGGCGCTGCCGGTTTCATCCGGGAATTCAGTCTCGATGCGGACGGATTCCGGATAACGCAGGCGCATCAGGGCGATATAATGCTTCAGGTATTCGATTTCCCGGGAGAGGGGAATGGTGGGGCCGTTTCCTTCATAGAGGACAATCCGCATCAGCTTGGAGAATTCGTTGACAACCTCGGTCGCTTTGTCCGGATCGGTGAGGATGAGCGACTGGATATTGTTGAGCGTATTCATGAAGAAATGCGGATTGATCTGGAAGCGGAGGGCTTCCAGTTGCTGGTGCAGGTTTTCCGCCCGGAGCTGCTCCAATTTCCGTTCGTTTTGCTTCATCCGCCGGTAGGCCACCAGACCCCAGTCACCGGCGACAAGCAGGATGCCGAGCGCCAGTTCCATCCACTCAGGCCGGAGAGGCCCGTGACCACCCGGATCAGGGCCCAGGAACTCGGGCGGCATCGGCGGCTTGTGCCCGCCCCAAAAACACCAGAAAGCGAACAGCCCCAGCAGCAGTGCCGTCAGGATTCCATACAGAGCTTTCCGTTTCGGCAGCAGGGGCGCCAGCACGAAATGGTGGACCAGGAACAGGACCACAAACGGCAGGATCCGCAAGATTGTTTCGCTGCTCATCGCGCTTCTTTTCTGCAAATGTACGGATAATTCCCGGGCTTTCCGTCCGGTTCGTTGAAGAAAACCGCCGGTTCGTTGAATCACTTCCCGGACTGGCTGAATTCTTGAAAAACACATGGCGCAGAGAATAATCACAACGCGATATGAAACAGTTTTTATCCCTTTTGTCCGTGGCTGCTTGGCTGGCCGTCGGATGCATCGATTTAGACGGGGACGAGATCCTGCCCGATGAGGGCTCATTGACTGGCGGGCTCGTCGTGGACCCGGTCAGTGAATCGGCTTTTGAAACAAGCATCATCGCTGCCGGTACGGCTGCAACGACAACCTACGATTTCGGCGATGCCGACCCTTCGGATGACAACATTGCGGGGACGACTTTCGACCGCATCATCTCCATCGTCTTCGGCGGCAGCCAGGCGAGCGTGAGCGGTGACGTGAACGGCATCGTTTCCGTGGACGGCAATCACGTCACGGTCAACAACACGACCAAGGAAGCCATCGTTTACGATTTGAGTGGAACGGCTTCTGACGGTTTTTTCAAGCTCTACAGTTCCAAAAAACAGGCAATCCGGCTGAGCGGCCTGGGCCTTGCCAATCCATCGGGCGCAGCCATCAACAACCAGAGCAAGAAGCGTACGTTCGTCATCGTTGAGGGTGCCAATGCCCTTGCCGACGGAGCCTCTTATACGGCAACGCCTGATGACGAAGATGAAAAGGCCGCTTTCTTCAGCGAAGGACAGCTCATTTTCTGCGGTAAAGGCAGTCTGGTCGTCAAAGCCAGCGGCAAGGTTGGTATTACAAGCGATGACTACGTCCGCTTTATGTCGAGTCCGACCGTGAAGGTCACATCCAGCAGCGGTCACGCAGTCCGGGGCAAAGATGCCATCATCGTGTCAGCCGGCGAAATCACGGCAGCCACGGCAGCCGACATGAAGAAGGGATTCACCTCCGATTCCCTCGTCCGCTTTGAAGGCGGGCGGACGACCATCAGCGTAACCGGCTCCGCTGCTTACGACAGTGAGGACAGCGAATATACGGGTACGGCGGGTGTCAAAGCAGATAAACTGTTCGAAATGCTGGACGGCACGCTCGTGATCACCAATTCCGGTACAGGCGGCAAAGGCATCAGCGGCGACGCGGACGGCTATTTCAAAGGCGGTTCCGTCACCGTGGTCACGACCGGTGCCAATTACGGCCAGAGCAGCAGCTTCGGTCCAGGCGGACGCCCGGGCAGCGGTTCTTCCAGCGACAATTCCGTATCAGCCAAAGGCATCAAGTTTGACGGAAATCTTTATTTCTCGGGCGGCTCGGTCAGCGTAAGCTGCAAGTCGCACGAAGGCATCGAATCAAAGGGAACCATGGATATCACAGGTGGGGTCATCTACAGCTATGCCAGCGATGATGCGATCAATGCGGCCAGCCATCTGACCATCTCCGGTGGATCCGTATTCGCCTGGTCCACAGGCAACGACGGCATGGACTCCAATGGCAATTGCTATATCAAAGGCGGGGTAGTCTATGCCATCGGTTCCGGTGGTGCCGAAGTAGCGGTGGATGCCAATACCGAAGACGGCTATAAACTTTATGTCGAAGGCGGGACACTCGTCGCAATCGGCGGCCTGGAGCGCGGCGCCTCGCTCTCCCAGAAGTGCTATTCCGCGTCCTGGAGCCAGAATACCTGGTACGGCTTGACTGTCGGTTCCTCTACTTTCGCCTTCAAGACGCCGGCCCGGGCGGGTGACTCGCTCATCATTTCGGGCCCTTCGACCCCGTCGCTCAGTTCGGGCGTCAAGACAAGCGGCGGAACGGAACTGTTCGGTGGCTACGCGGTGTCTGGCCCCGCATTAAGCGGTGGCTTCTCGGTGAAACTCTCCAACTACAGCGGCGGCAACGGCAACGGCTTCGGCCCCGGCTGGTAGTCCTCATATGGCTTTCCCACACATGGTCTTTCTGTTCCGTCGGGGACAGAAAGACTTTTGTTAACGACGTTTTTCCTATAACTCATCGTTTTCCGTACGGGCGATGATTTCTTCCTGGAGTTGGGAGGTCATGTCGTTGAAATAGTCGGAGTAGCCAGCGACGCGGACGAGGAGGTCGCGGTAGTCATCCGGATGCTGCTGGGCGTCCCGCAGCGTGGCAGTATCAACGATGTTGAACTGGATGTGGTGGCCGCCCAGATGGAAATACTCGCGGATGAGGCTGGCAAGTTTGCGGACGTCTGCATCGGTCTTCAGCAAAGCGGGAACGAAGCGGACGTTCAGCAAGGTTCCGCCGCTGAGCGTCTGGTCCAGCTTGCCGAGCGAGCGGATGACGGCCGTCGGGCCGTGCGTGTCCGAACCGTGGGCAGGGGAGGTGCCGTCGCTGATGGCGAAATGCGCGAAGCGGCCGTTGACCGAGGCGCCGCAGACCTGACCGAAATAGTTGTGGCAGGTGGTGGAAAGCATGTTGAGGCAGGTCTTTCCGCCTCGGGTGTTCGGCCGGCCTTCGATGGCCTTCACCAGGTCGTTGTACACCCGGACAGCCAGCGCGTCTGCATACGGATCATCGTTGCCGAAGAACGGCGTGTGGTTGCGGATCCACTGCCGCATCTTTTCTTCCCTTTCAAAATTGCGGGCGACCGCCGTGAGCAGTTGGTCCATCGTATAACGTTTCTCTTCGAAAACATGTTTCTTCAGCGTGGCCAGACAGTCCGTGATGGTGCCCAGCCCCGTGCACTGGATATAGGTCGTGTTGTAGCGGGCGCCACCGCTGTAATAATCGCGTCCTTTCTCAATGCAGTCGTCAATATAGAGACTCAGGAAGGTCGCCGGTGCATAGAGCGAGAACATCCGCTCGATGTAGTTGTTGACCGAGAGTTTGAGATTGACGAAATAGACCATCTGCTTGTGCCAGGCCGCGTACAATTCCTCAAAGGACTGGAAACTCCGCGGATCGCCCGTCTCCAGGCCGAGTTGCTGGCCCGTCTCCGGGTCTAAACCATTGTTGAGGGTGATTTCCAGAATCTTGGGCGTATTGAGATAGCCGGTCAGCAGATAGGCCTCCTTGCCGAAAGCACCCACCTCGATGCAGCCTGAACAACCTCCTTCCCGCGCGTCCTCCAACGATTTGCCTTGCCGCACCAGCTCCTGCACATACGTGTCCGGATTGAAGATCGACGGGTAGCCGTTGCCCTGCCGGATGACTTTGATGCCGGCTTCCAGGAATTCGTCCGGCGTGTTTTCCGCAATATGGATGGACAGGCCGGGCTGCAGTTCGTGCAGTTCCTCCTGGATTTCCAGCATCATGTACGACAGCTCGTTGACAGCATTGCGGCCTTCGCGGTCGATGCCGCCGATGTTGATGTTGGTAAAGTCGTTGTAGGTACCCGATTCCCGGGCCGTAATGCCCACTTTCGGCGGGGCGGGCTGGTTGTTGAATTTGATCCACAGGCAGCTGATGAGTTCCTTTGCCTGGTCGCGGGTCAGGGTGCCGTCGGCCAGCCCTTTCTCGTAGAAGGGGAAGAGATGCTGGTCGATATGCCCAGGGTTCATACTGTCCCAGCCGTTGAGCTCCGTCACCGTGCCCAGATGGACGAACCAGTACATCTGGATGGCCTCCCACAGGTCGCGGGGCGCATGAGCCGGGACCCAGTGGCAGACAGAAGCAATCTTCTGCAATTCAGTGCGGCGGACCGGATTGGTCTCGGCGGCCGCCATTTCCTCCGCCAGTGCTGCGTGCCGCTCCGCCAGCAGGATTGCCGCATCGCAGGAAATGGCCATTGCCTCCAGCTCCTGCTGTTTGTCCGTGGCTTCCGGATCGTAGATATAGTCGAGTGAAGCGATGCGCGCCTCGATGCGCTTCTTCACGTCCAGCAGCCCCTCGCGGTACATCTTGCCGTCCATGGCGGTATGCCCGGCCGCGCGCTGCTCCATGAATTCGGTAAAGACGCCGGCATGGTAGGCATCCGCCCATTCCTGGGAAACATGGCCGAAGATCCGCTCGCGCTGCGTCTTGCCTTTCCAGTAGGGGATGACCTCTCGCGCATAGGTGTCGATATCCTCCTGGCTGATGTGATAAGTCTGGAGTTCGCGGGTATCCAGCACATGCAGGTCCTCCACACTGTGGCAGGTCAATTCGGGGAAGGTCGGCACAGCCTTCGGCCGCGGGCCGCGCTCGCCGACGATCAACTCGTCGGGCCCGATATACAGCGTCTTCTTCGCGCAGATCTCATAGAAGTTCCGGGCGCGCAGGATCGCAATCGGATATTTCCCGTAATTCTCTTTATAAAAAGCGGTCTCGATGAGCGCCCGCTCGATGGAAAGTGTGGCAGGTGTTTCGACACTCTCGCGGCGCAGGCGCCGGACGCGCTCGTTCATGCCGCCGTCGTTGGCCGGATATCGGATGGAAAAATTCATGGCAATAGCTGAAAACATTCGAAGGTACGATTATTTTTCCATCCTTCCTGCAGAAATCGTGACTTCTTTGCAATCCGGGCCGGTCCCGCTTAAACGATACGCATGCCGGTAGTCCAGTATTCGCCATTGAGCAGGTTGGCGGCGGCGATGAGTCCCTCGACCTTGTCGGCCATCTCCCGTGCTTGCTCCGAACGAACGCAGAAACGGAGCTGGTGGTCCGGCTTCAACCGCACGTTGACCGTGATGAACTTCTCGTCGACCTCCATGGAGTACTGCGCGCCGAGTTCGTCCAACTTGATGCGCAGCACTTGCCCATAGATTGTCGATACCGCAGTTTCCTGCTGCTTCTCCAAGACGATGTCTTCAGCCATATCTTCCATAACGGGCATCGCTTCCCCGATGAACCGCAGCAGCACGACGATGGACTCTTCCCTGAGGTTGACACATACACCCTGGAGCAGGGGAGTGTTGGGGCAGATACGCGTATGGCCCTTTTCTTCCATCTTCAGACGGATGGAGTATCCGTCCAGATCGACTGTCAGGCATCTGTCCCCATGCCGGTTTACATCGAAGTCCGCTTCCTGAAGCAGGGTTTCCAGACGACCCCGGTCCACGGAGTTAGCATAGTCCAGATTCAGCTCGGATCTGACTACCCAATGGTCGGCCAGATAAAGGAATAGTTCATCGCGCATATAGGTTATGCCCGAATGCATACGGTATTCTGCCATCCTGCGCATGGTGTGCTTGTCTGCCACCAAATCAATGATGGACTGCCACTGAGGGGGCCCGCTGTTCCATCCTAAGAGACATGTTCATAGCCGTCGTGTTCTATATTTCTCTATACGTATGTTCCCTAAGAATCTTTCAGTCCCAGTCGAAGAGGCCCCTGCCTTTTCAGTTCGGCCATGAACGGCACCCACATGGGCTTCCGCCTGTCGATGCGGCCGGGGTTTGAGGGACTTTCAGGGTTGACGCCGGATGCCTGGCAGAGGGTGTGGAAGAACGCGGTGCTGCGGACCAGAAGGTCCAGGGAGGCCTCAGGAGCGTCACGATTGGACTCAATGAGTACGAGTTTGGCAGCAGGCGGAAGAAAGGACCGGGTGCGGGCTGCGATTTCTTTCTCCCGGGGTGAGACGAGAAGGATAACGGCTGAGTCTTCCAAGTGATTGGAAGTGAAGATAAAACGACCGTGGCAGTAGTTCCTGTAGTCATAGACGCCAGCTTGTGCGAGACCGCTCTCCACCATTTTACCTTCCAAGTTGTTCGCAACGGGGCGGCCCCAGCTTCCTTGGAGGACAATATAGCTTTTGACCGGCTTGAAGTCTTCTGGATCGAGGAATCTGCCGTCGTTGAGGCAAAGGGTAAAGGACCGCTTAGGAACAGTTCTACACTTCTCCAGATCCACATCGGGCTGAAAGATCTTAGTAAACAAGGCAAAATAGGACAGGGATGTCCAGGTCGACACAAATCGCGACAACTCGGAAGAGGAAGGTCGTGGTGTGCATCGATGAATTCCAGCAGATAGGGGAGTTCGCCGATACGGACCGGATTGAAGAGACCGTTCATCAAGTTGAGATCCAGGATCCGGCATTTAAACAGTGGATTCAAAGGGTATACAGGGAATAGTAATATACCGGAAGATATTCTGTTTTTTTCTGATTGGCCTGAAAGAAATCTTTTTTTTCATGGTTTGCCCGGAAAGAAACTCTCAAGGCATAGAATTTGTAACTATTTTAATTCCGGTTGGACGGGATCGTGAAAGGATTCTGCCATCCGCCGGTAAGTTTATTAGTGAGAGAGTTGGAATAGTTCTTTGACAGCCATCATCTGCGACGAGGTTGACGTCGCCGAAAGGTTTCGATGCACATTGTTTTTCACGTTATTGCGGACGAAACCCTTCGACCACGCTTTAACGCCCAGCTTCGGGCCAGAGCAGCAACATCAACCTAAACACAGATGAGACATGAAGAACTTCTACGACAACACCAACGCCACGTACAAGACCACCAACGATGAGTCCGTCCGCTCGCAGGACGTCATCAACGCAGCCCGCACCGCCGCGGAGGTGCTCTACCGCACAAGCAAAAGACATTTCCCGACGCTGGAGCTGGATGACCTGTTCAACGAGACGGTGTGCCGATCCCTGGAGGGAATCCACCGGTTCGACTCCAGGAAGGCTTCCCTGAAGACGCTGGTCAGCAGGATTGCGCTGCACTACCTGATTGACTTTCAGCGTCGCGAAAAGAAGCGGACAGCTATGTTCGACTCCTTCACCTGGGAGGACAAGGACGGCAAGGCGTACGTCTCGGCTCAGATCGAGGGCTACAGGGGCGACGAGTTTGAGACGGACCGCGACCTTCGCATGAAGGAGACCCTCGATGAAATCGACGGTGCCTTCGCAAAGCTCTGCGAGAGCCGCAGGATGGCCCTCAGACTGGCAGGTGAGGGGTTCAAGCCGCGTGAGATCGCAGAGATCACCGGCTGGGACGCCAACAAGGTCTCCGTTCTTCTGTGCAGAGGGCGCAAGGACCTCGCTGGACAGCTCGGCGGAACCCTCAGGAAGATGGGCATAGCGGCATAGGTGTCACTCACGGCTTAACCGCCGGATCTTGCAAAAGGTCCGGCGGTTTTTTTGTCTCTACGGCAGCATGGTCAGCGGGCCGCTGCGCTTCATGTCGTCCATGAACGGCGTCCAGATGGGCTTGCGCTTGTCGATGCGCCCCGGGTTGGCGGGGCTGGCGGGGTTTGCGCCGACGGCGTCGCAGATGCCGCTGAAGAAGACTTTCATCCGCAGCAGCAGGTCCAGGCCGGGCTGGAACGCCCGGGCGAGGAGGGAGAACCAGGCGACGGAGGTTCCGGTGCTGACGAAGCCGTCGCTGATGTTGTGGACGGGGAAGAGGAAGGCGTTCTCCGCCCCGGCCTTCTCGAAGAGCTTCAGTACGCCGTTGCGTTCGCCGCCCGAGAAGTTGACCGCCGCGGTCTTATCCGGGTTGGCTTTCAGGCAGCGCCGGGCCGCGAAGACGATGTCATTGTTGTGGCCCCCCTTGCTCAGGAGCAGGACCTTGGCCGTCATCTTCGCGACGGGGCCTATGGCGCCCGTCAGGCGGTTGGCCAGGTATTTTCGGAAGGGGATGCCTTCGGCCTTCGCTTCGCTGGGGACCGCCTCGCCGAGCTTGGCTTCCACGCGCCGCACGATGGACGCTGCCACCGGGACGCCCTTGAGGAGGGACAGACAGTTGTCGTCCGTGCGGTCAGGGATGCTGACGGTGTAGACATAGAACTCTTTATTTTCCGGGCGGTGCTTGTTGAATGCGTAATGGGCGGCCGTCCCGTATTTCTCCGTGACATAGACGCCCCATCCGAACTTTACCTTGCCGTCGCCCTCCAGGGCGTGGCCCAGGCTGAAGCTGTCGAAGATACCCGCTGATGTGCCGTGATATGCTTCCATTTTTTCACTTTTTAAATAATCTAGTCTTTCAGACAACCTATTGGAACGACATAGACTCCGTCGTCCCGACGGTATGCCAACTCTCCGATGCCGACAAGGACCATCAGGAAGGAGGGCTTTTTCATAATGGTCGTATCTATTTTGTCCTGTAGTCTTTTCAGCGACGCGGCTCCCTCGTTGACGAGACCCTCCCCTCCGATCTTGATTTCCACAAGTCCATACTCGCCATTGCGAAGATGCACGACGGCATCGCATTCCAGGTTGGTAACGTCCCGGTAGTGCGCCACTTTCCCCATCAAGGCGTCGGCATACGTCCTCAAATCCCTTACGGCCAGCGTTTCAAACAGGAGACCGAAGGTGTTGAAGTCCGCCAGAAGGTCCTGCGGGCCTAAGCCCAAGCTGGCCGAGGCAATGGAGGGGTCTGTAAAGTATCGGGTATTGGATGTCCTGATGGCAGTCTTGCTGCGGAGATTCGGGTTCCAGGCCAATGATTCTTCCACAACAAAGAGTTTACGCAGCGCCGTGATATAAGATGCAATCGTATCGGTATCCAACGCCTTGGGCTCATTGGCCCGCATATCCTTGGCGATGGTTTCAAAAGTGGCTTGTGAAGCCTGGTTGCGGGCGTAGGAACGCATCAAGCGGCGGACTCTCTCGGGGTTCCTGTTGGTTTTGTCCACGCGGGACATATCGCGCTCAGCGATGGCATCGACATAATCAAAGGCTTTGTCCAGGGCAATTTCTTTGTCCATTTCCAGCGCCTCCGGCCAACCGCCCCGGCAGATAAGATATGCTATATCTTCACAGCTAAGTGCCGATTGGGCATAGATTTGATCCGGGGTACTGAACAGATCCTTCAAACTGATGGAACCGTTGGACTCTCCAGATTCCCAAAGTGACATAGGGCGCATTCTGAGCCAACCGAACCGGCCGGTCCCAGAATGGCGTATTTTCTGATTTTCCTGAAGGTCATCTTCGTCATCGTCTTGTATGGGGACGGAGGAGCCAGTTAGGATGAAGTGTCCTTGCCCTTTCCTATGGTCAACCTCAAAACGGATGGTGTCCCAAAGTTGGGGCGCAATTTGCCACTCATCCAACAGCCTGGGGTTGTCACCCAGCAGCAAGTCTCTGGGGCGTATGTCGGCCATGGCAAGATGTTCCTTTATCTTGTCCGGGTCATCCATATAAATAACACTCCGCGCTAATTGCTCGGCAGTAGTGGTCTTGCCACACCATTTGGGGCCTTCTACCACGACGGCTCCGTTTCCTTTGAGTTTCCGCTCCAGCAGGGCGTCGGCAATTCTTTGCTTATATCCTTCCATATCAGGTCATTTCGAGGACAAAGATAATCAATTCGTCAAAAAGTGGAAAAATTTTTCGGGAAAAAGTAGATGAAATTTTCGGGAAAATTTTACTTATTGGTCCAGACTCCAGCGTCATTCGAAAATTACTGCTATCTTGCAATATATTCCGATTCCCCAAAGCCAGCACCAAAATGAAACGCCCCGAAAGAACAAGTCTTCTTTCGGGGCGACAAAAGGATGGTCATCTCAGACACCCTTTATCACGGCCACGGGTGAGAGCTCGGTCAATATCCGGACCAGGTCCTGCTGGTTGGCCATCACCTCGTCGGCCCGGGCACGTACCGCGCCCTTGCGGTGGACGAAGACATTCTCGCCGAAGTGGTTCTCGATGGCGGCGTAGTTGTGCGCTATGTTGATCATCGGCTCGAAGGCGATGCCCGGCAGCGCATCGGCGAGTACCTCCTGGATGCGTTGCATCATCAGGCTGCGGTTGCAGAAGGCGAAGTCCACGCAGTACTTCATCTCTTCCCAGTAGGCGCCGAAGAGCGGCGTCTTCCGGTATATGAACGCGCGGTTGAACTCGGGCCCGACGACGGAGAAGTTGCGGGCGTTCTCCTGGGCGGCGAGGCGGTCGTAGTATTCGGCCACCTTGTTGCCGAGGTTCCGGGATCCGGAGTGTATCATGATCCACAGGTTGTCGTCGGTGTCGCGCTGCAGCTCAATGAAGTGGTTGCCGCCGCCGATGGGCATGCCCTTGCCGCCGTGGAGGTCCGGCATGAAGGCCAGGTGGTGGAACACGAAGGGCAGGGAGGCCAGGTTCATGATTTCCTTCCAGGCGTGGGGATCCACGGCGCTGGCCCATATCTTGACGGGCGTTTCATTGACGGAGATTTCGTACATAGCGTATAGGTGTTACATCGGCCCGAAGGCTGTTTTATATTTCTTTTGATATTTTTGAATATGGTTGACCATATCATTGACATAGTTAATGATACAGCCTTCATAGGGATTATGCGAATAAACTTTTATGTTTCCTTCCCGAGTGCTTCTCCAGATTTCATGATTGCCAAATTTCAGCAAAGGCCATCGCCAGTCTTTCAGAATACGTTTTTCTTTCAGGGAATATGCAAATTCAGCCAAATCCTTTGCACCAAGTATTTCATTCTCCTCGTAAAACGGCAGTACCTTTTCGGGCTGGCCGAAAAGCTCCTCTTCGGTAACAACAGAAATAACACTCTCCTGCTGACCATTCCTCTTTACCCAAATGTTTCCCATCTTTTGGTATAACGAAAGGATATTGAACCTCTTTCTGAAAACCAAGTTTTCGCCCACCTCCAGCAGGATGGTTTCTCCAATGCCCAACAACTCCGAAGCATCTTTAGCTTCCTTCAGATTTTGGTATCCGTATTCTTTGCGCATTCTCAGCAAGACAGTTATCAGGTTTTTCTGCGGAAACCGCTCACACCACATATTGACAAACTGCTGGAAACTCCCGTCCCTTATCATGAGACGGGCTTCGGATTCTTCGCAAATACGGATTCTTTTCATATCAGGTATGGTTGGTATCGGTTCATGATCCTGACAGAAATTGACCTATGGACAGCCTTCGGGGAATAATGACAAAAGCCATGTCAAGAACCCGGACGACTCGAAAGCGAGTGCGATAGCGAGGTCAGCCTTTTTTGGTAACGCGGCCCTGAGGTGCCCTGCTAACAGGGAATGCCCTTGGCATGTAACACAGGCGAATAGGCCTGCCATGCGGCATATCAACCCGGCTGACGGCCGCGATAACGAGTTTTTTCGCCCGGACGATTGGGTAGTAGGTTGACGACTAACCGCCGCATATGACGGCAAACAGTCACATTTCCTACTAAAGTGGCCGTGTAACTCCCCTCGGGCTGTCCATATTCGGACCTTCAGCCCCTGATACCTGGGCCTGGGTCCTGGCCAATACTGTCAAAGATCTTTCGGAGGCGGGCAAGCGCTATCGCGCGCTTGCCACGGCATTCACCCTTTCATACACATCCCTCAGGTTCTGAGGAATGACTACCTTCAAGGCCTTAACGGCTTCGTCATATTTTACTCTCTCCAACTTACGGGCTTCCACCCACAGATTCATTGCACCAAGCGATTCGCTCGCAATGACCTTATTGGCTTCAGCCACCCTTTCTTCCACCTCTCCCTTCAACTTATTGAATTCCGCCTGAGCGGAACGATATTCCTTCTGCAAGGCAAAAAACTGCCCGTCAACCGTTTCGGCAGTAAAACTGCTCGAAAACGTATGGATTTCGGCTTCCTGGCCTTTCCCTGCCACTTTCACAGGGTCTTTCTTGTGTTCAAAGAAAGCTTTTCTTGCTTTTGCATACACCCCGTCAGGGTGAATGAATGCGCCAATAGCGGCACACTTGGCTTCCAGCGTATAGTATCTAGCCTTCTGCTCGGCACTTAGTTTGTCAAGCTCTTCTTCAAAAGAAATGACTTGCTTCTCAACCGGCTTTTCAAGGTCTGCGCGACCAGCCTTGATCAGCTCTTCCACATGCTTCTCAAAAGCTTCATCCTGCAATAAGGCTTGCTTTGCCTTGATAGCTTCTCTCAGATACGCAATCAGCGATTTGAGCAATCCAATCTCCTTGAGACTGGAAGAAAGGTTTTCCAGTTCGGATTGTTCCGATTCGTTTTCAACCCTGTAAGTATTGCCATTTACGGCAAGCCTGTAATCTCTGGAATAGAGTTTCAATGACTCCAGCTTGCTCTGGAGTGCCTCGTACATTTCTTTCGAAATGTTTGCCAAGTGATTTGCACTTGTGATGGTAAGACCGTCCTTACCCAACATGGAATTTTGTGTCATGCTTTGTTTTGTGTTCTACGCTACTTTTACCGCAGTTCTTGTTTTTCCTTTCTCTATATTGTGTGTTTTTTTGTTTCCCTTTCCTCAGGCGGCTATGCCGTAGCCGTCGAGGAATGTGCGCCCCAGCGCTTTCTTGAGAGCCTTGCGGGCCCTGCACAGCAGCGTTGCCGCTGCGTCAGCAGTACAGCCTATGAGCTGAGCCATATCTTTCGGCTTGAGACCCTCCAGATGGAGGCTAATGATGAACCGATAGTTCTCATTGAGCGAATCCATGGCTTTCTCGATACGCTCCACCGCCTCGTTCGTCTCCGCCCCACGCCAGGCCTCGGCCCCGGCCCCGAAAGACTCCGCCTCCGGAAGGATATACTCGTCTCCTTTTCGGTTTTTGGAGACCATAGGCACGAAACGCGTGCTGCGTGTCATATGCGCCACGTAGGCGTCCGTCTGGCAGTTTGCCGCAATGCGGCTTGCCCACGTCTTTGCCTGGGCCTTGCCCGGGTCAAAGGATTTGTGATATCTCAGCGCCTTTTCCACGGCGTCCTGGAAAAGGTCTTCCAGGGCTTCCGGCCCCAGGGGGCGGCCGGCGTTCTTGCCATAGATTTCAACGCTCTTTCGGATTGCTTCGAATATCTCCTGGTAGGAGACCTTTTCACCGCCCGCGGTGATAAAAGTGGCTTTCGTGCTGGTGCAGATACTTTTCATTGTGCGTCTGGTTTTTAGCTTGTTTGTCGTTCCGTGAATAGTTGAAAATGAAGAATGATCGGAAGTGGAACCAAGCTTATTACCACCGTGCGGGTCGTTTTCAAAGAGCTTTTGCTGTTTCGTTTCAGTTTCTGGGTGCAAAGATCTGTATGGGGTGCGCAATCTTTTTGCGCAGCAATAAAAACTTTCATAAATTTGTAAAAAAAGTTTCGCCATGCCTGTAACAAAGAATGCCCTTATCCGCTACAAGACCATAGACCGCTGCCTGCGCAACACGGGACGCGAGTGGACGCTCAATGACCTGATAGAAGAATGTTCCGACGCGCTGTATGATTATACGGGCCGCGACGAGAGCATATCCCGCCGCACTTTTCAGAAAGACTTAAATTTTATGCGCAGCGAGGAGGGGTACAAAGCGCCCATTGTAGTATATAATAATAAATATTATAAGTATTCGGATCCGGAATACTCCATTACGGAGTCACCGCTTTCGTCCCAGGAGGTGGAAAAATTGAGGGAGGCCGTCAATGTGCTCCGCCAGCTGTCCGGCTTCCGCGATTTCTCGGGCATGGAGGACATCCTAGGACGGCTGGAGGACCGGGTGAGCGTGACGGAAGGTACGCATTCCGTCATCTACTTCGACAGGAACGACCGCCTCAAGGGGCTGGAATATATCAAGCCGCTGCACGCCTCCATTCTCGACAGGCATCCGGTGCGGATGACGTACAAGAGTTTCAGGGCCGTGGAGCCCAGCAGCTTCGTCTTCCATCCGTACGCCCTGAAGGAGTTCAACAACCGGTGGTTCGTTTACGGGCGGAAAACGGGCGGGAACTATGTGCTGAACCTGGCCCTGGACCGCATCGAGGCCCTGGAGAAGCTGCCTGACGAGCCTTTCTTCGAAGATCCCTGCTTCGATCCGGAGACCTGGTTCGACGACCTGGTGGGCGTCACGAAGTCTCCCGAGGATAAACCCCAGAAGATCCGTTTTTGGGCTTCGGCAGGCGACGCGCCCTATATCAGGACGAAACCGTTCCATGCGAGCCAGATGGTCGTGGAAACCAACGAAGACGGATCTGCCGTGTTCCAGATCGAGGTGATCATCAACCGCGAACTCGTCCGCCTGCTCTTCGGCCATGCCGAAGAACTGAAGGTTCTCTCTCCGAAGAGCCTGCGGGACGAGATGGAAAGGAAATTCCGCCAGGGCCTGGCCAACTACGAGCGATAACGCCTGTTTCTGATACTTGATCTTTAAAAACCTATTTTCGGCCTTTCGCTGTTCCTTTCCATCCGCTCTTCCTCACAATAGCGGTGGATGGTGGAGAAATCAGGGTCCGTGCCGTTAAGGATGGCGTCCACATTCCTCTTGCGTGCGATGTTCTCGATCTGACCACCACTGAAATCATAGCTGCTGGCCAGCTGGAGCGCTTCTCCTTCGGAGAGTTCCGGGATGATGGAACGCCAGATGGAGGCGCTCACCTCGGCGCAGGGCTTGTCGAAACGGATCTTAAAGAGGAATCGGCGATCGAAGGCTGGATCAAGGTTGGAAGTGAGGTTGGTGGTGGCGATGAGGATGCCGCTGAAGCGCTCCAGCTCCTCCAGGAAGATGTTTTGCAGGCCATTCTCCATCTTTTCGGTGGAATTGCGGACATTCTCGAAGCGCTTGCCGAGGAAGGCATCGGCCTCGTTGAGCAGGAGGATGGGTGTAAGTTCGTTCTCATCGTTCGCTTTCCGGTAATCACGGAAAAGCCGGCGAGCGTTCTGCTCCGATTCACCGATCCATTTGCTGAGGATCTGGGCAATGTCCGCTGAGAGAACCTTTCGTCCCGTAGTCCGGGCAAGCTGCAGCGCCGTTTCGGTCTTTCCGGTGCCGGGTGCTCCGAAGAAGAGGCAGGTGAAGCCGGTGCGCATGCCCTTGGCCTCCATCGATTCGAAGACGCGGTGCAGGTTATCAGGACTCAGAAGCGATGATAGCCGTTGAACCTGCTGCTTCTCTGCCTCGTTGTAGAAGAGTTTCTTGGGCGTGTATTTGGCACTGTCTTCAAGCCAGATACTCTTGCTCCCCACATAGGGAGTGGCTTCTTTCAGGCAGTCTTCGACGATGTCATCACGGATCTTGAACTGGCCTTCCTCGACCAGTCCGTCGACCGAAACCTCTTCGAAGATTTTGTACTTGAACAGATCGAGGCATTTATGGCAGTTCTCCAGCCAGAAGAGGGCTTCATCGTAACTCGAATCGTCGGAGAAATAGTCCCGGACATCTACGACCGAAAACTGGTTGCCGTGGAAACGGGCTCCGTAGAGGGCGAGATAGAAGAGGAACCGTTCCTGATCCGGCAACTTGTACGGAGTGATATGCTTGGTAAAAGCCATCCCCAAGCTGGAATCCGGATTGCTGCGAATCAGCAGGTCGGCTTCTTCGACAAACAACTCTTCGGACATCTGATCACGGCGCACCTTCCCCAGGAACTTCTTGATCTTCGCCAGTTGGGCTTCCGTGCTCATTCCCTTCGGCTCGATCCGGGTGAAAGCCTGATTTTTCATCAACGCGGCCATTGCCTCGGCGGGAATGGAGATCTTCTCCTCAGAGATGCGCAGGTAACCTTTCTTGCGAAGAACCAGGAACTCGTCGGCATACGACATCAGTTCCAGATAGGAGCAGCCGACCGCGTCGGCGATCTCGCGGAAGGAAGTCCGCTTCCCGGCAGCCTCTTCAATGGAGAGTCCGAGCAGCGCCGCCTGAAGGGCGGTCAGACCGAGGGTCTCACGGAGCATACTGACTTCCTTTTGGACGCTCTCGGCGCTGTCGAGAGCAGGATCGAACGGGTTGATCTCGGATTCCTTGATTTCGGTGACGATGGTGTTGAGAGCATTAAGAATGTTTTGTTCCATAAAAGTTTACCTGATTTTTCTTTGCAGGTAAACATGGGAAAGATTCCTTAAAGAAGCGGCAACCCTGTGCCGGTACCAGGCACAGGTACCTAGTTAAGTCCGCTCAGAAATTTCTCCTTCTCCTTCTGGTAACTGTCCCTGAACCTCCGTTCCGCATCGTCGAGCTGATCCAGAAGCTTCTTCGCCAGGTCCAGCGGCTCGATGATGGTCAGGCGGCCGCGCCGCTTAATGATCTCCTCAATGAAGTCTTTGGTCGGGGCCAGGTAATAGGAGAAGATAGTATGGGAATTCGTGTCCTCCTCGATCTTCTGGGAGGGATGCAGGCGCACCGCCTTGAGATATCCCGCCTCAGTGGGATCTGCCCGGAGCAGGATGGTCTGTGGCCGTATCGTCTCGGTCTGGGGGACGACGCCGAAGGCGGTCCTGAAGTATTCCTCGGCGTCAAAGTCTTTGGGAAGCGAGAACCGGCCCGGTGCGAAGTCCACGGACACCATCCGGTCGTCCATGCAATAGGTCCTGAGCGCAGCGCGCTCCTCCGCCCGCCCGACGAGATACATCCGCTGCTGGTGCATCTTCACGCAATAAGGATGTACCGTCCTTGTCTCTTCCTCTTTCCCGAAAGGCTTATAAATGATCTTGAGCTTCCTTCCATGCGCCATTGCACCCGCAACCTTCCGAAGCTTCTCCTCCTCCTTCAGTCTTCCCTTGGCAACACGCAAGTCCGGCTCGTAGACGATGCGTCCCTTGAGGTTCGCGAACTCCTCGAGCATGTTGTCGACGGCCAGCTTCTCCATCAGCGTGAGCATGGTGGCCGACGGCTGATCGGGGGCGGCGACATAGTACCGGTTATCCTCGCAGTAGATGTCCAGGCCGAAGTATTGCCTGATGGCCTTGCGGTATTTCATAAAACTGAACCGGGAGAGGTCCTGTCCCCCGGAGAGGGCCGCGTTCTTCTTCCATTCCTCGTTGATCTGCCTGAGGCTCCTGCCCTCCTCGTTGTTGACCTGGTCGATGAGCCAGACATATTTTTTAAAAACATCGTAAGCCATGGCGGTAGAGATTGATGAGATTACAAAAATAACAATAATAAGGAGATGTGCCATATTCGGCAACAGTATTCCCCGAAATAATAAGCATTGTATCTATGTTTGTGCATCAGTTCTTTGACATGGCGCTATTAAAAACAATTATTAATCATTAAATTTGGGTTCAATGAAGAAAATTATTGTTGTCAGATTGGAAAATGTTTTGGTGAAGAAGTTCAATGCGGAGAAGAGTTTTGAGATGATGGTGAAGAGGATGGAAAAGAAGGAGAAGAATGTGGAGGATTTGATGAAAGGATATGAGGAAAAAATGGGGAGGGAGTGGAAGGAGAAAAGAATGAAGGAAATGGAAGATGAGTATGAGAAAGGATTTGAGAGGAAGGAAATTTATATGGAGGGGAAGAGGGTGTTGGTGGATTTGTTGGGGTTGAAGAAGAGGAATGAGAGTTTGGGAGATATGAGGGTTGTGGTAGTGAGTGAGATGGGTGGAAAGAAAGTGAGGGGGTTGTTGAAGAACAATGGTTTGGATGAGAAGGAAATAGAGGTGAAGAGATATAAGGATGGTGAGGTGGGAGATTGTTTGAAAGAGTTGGGGGTGGTGAAAGATAGTTGTGGGAAGGTGGTAGTATTAAGTAATAGTAACAAGGATATATTGGAGTGTGAAAGGTTGGGTGTGAGGTGTGAGATGTGTGGATGGGGGAAGGTGGAGGGGATAGATAGTGGAGATATATATGGAGTTATAGGTTTAAGAAAAGGATAAGGAATGAACGAAAAGGAACTTTACGATTACCTGGTTCGGGAGGAACGGTACGATTCCTCCCGCCAGGATTGCTACGGATTCAGCAAGAGCGGAGATGTGCGGAACGGCCGCTCCCTGGCTGTTGGAAACATGGTGGGCGGTTTCCCCTTCACGATGGAGGGTGTCCGTTTCAACAACAGCGAGTGCGCCTACATCGCCGGCCTCTTCTCCGACGGAGAACCTGAGAGTATCGCCATCCAGCGCCGGCTGGCCGACTGCAGCAACGGCCTGATGGCCAAGCGCGGCATCCGCAAGCCGAACGAGAAAAAGATGCGGAAGGATTTCTTCTTGTTCAACATCGAGTGGATGCTCTACGTGGTATGGTGCAAGTGCGTTGGGAATGCGGATTTCCGCAGGCTGCTGCTCGCCTTCCCCGAGGATTCCGTGATCCTCGAGGATGTTTCCTCCCATCCCCGGAGCACCGGCAATATCTGGGGTTGCTGCAATGACCTGCTGAAAGGCCGTCTCAAAGCTAAGAAAAATGAATTGAAGAGTTTGGGGCTGGGCAAGACCGAGATCGACCGCCGGCTCGATGCACTCAGGCTGGGTGAGTGGTCAAGGGAAGGGGAGTTCGTGGGGCAGAACATCATGGGGAAGGTGCTGATGGTGTGCCGCGATGCACTCCGTGCCGGCACTACGCCCGCCATCGATCTGGAACTGTTGCGCAATGCTCGGATCAACTTCTTCGGTACGGTGCTTCCCTTCATGGAAGTGCCGGCCGTAGGCGCCGCTCCGGAACGAAGGGACGCCCAGCAGTCTTCCTTCAATGAGCCATCAGAAAAGCCCCTCCCGGAATCCTTTCCGAAGCTCTCTCCCGGTCAGCGGGTCCGTCATGCCGCTTTCGGCGAAGGCACGGTCATCGAGACCTCCGGAGGCGGAAGCCGCGTCACCGTAGACTTTGGAGGGAAGCCAAAGACCCTGTCCCTTAGGTACGCAAAACTGGAAGCGCTCGGGTTATAGCCCGAACGCCTCAAATTAAAGGAAAACTTCTGATAATTAAATACAAATATCAGGGTATCAACGAAGAAAATGCTTTTGAAAATACCGATACCCTTCGTAAAACAATAAAAAAAAATAGAGAAGAAAACCCCATAAGAAGAGAGATCCTCTCCGGTATGGATTCTCATCCAACGTGAAGCGGTTCTGTACATCCTTCCAATCGGGAACAGATTTGCTTTCGGGAAGAAAGCCATGAGGAAACCCGCAACAATCCACCAAGCCAGGAGAACGATTCCGATGAAGGGGGCGGCGATGATGAGGAGGATGGAGAACAAGGTGCTGAAGAAGAGCGAGAAGAATTCTTTCATGGGGTTGGAATATGGATTTTTTTGATTTTGTTCTGACACGAAGGTAAGCCGCAGATCTTATTCTTTTGGTTGCACTGTGCCTTTTTAGTTCACATGCTATCTCTTTGTTCGGACATGGAAGGATTATCATTTTGGCGAACGGCACTCAGGAGTAGCTTCTTTTGAAAAATAAGCAACCTTTAAATTATTATTATTAACTTTATCAATCAGTAAATTAGACTGCTATCATGAGGAATGGCTTGTATCTGGTCCTGCTCCTTAGCCTGCTTGCTTCCTGTGGGGGACATTCTTCCGCCGTGGCGGACGAAGGCATAGACGGCACATATGTGTACCAGGACGGCATAAGCCGATCCATTGTTACCATTTCTGGCGGCCACTGGCAGATGAAGACGCAGTTCGGCGCTCCCGGGTACTATGGTAGTGACGCCAAGTATGATTCCGGCAAGGTCGAAGGGAACATCCTTTACCATTCCGGGATTATTGAATATGGAAAGGTGTCTGGCCGCACGTTGAAGCTGGCGGGGCGAAGCTATCGGAAGGAATGAGGACCGTCCCCGCCCTTCAGGCATGATTTGATGAAATCTTAACCAATACACCGATGAAGAAAGCGACACCGAAAAAATCAAAGGCCGAAATCCGTGACAAGAAGAAGGAGTTCGCAAAGAAATACGCAGCCAAGGATCCAGCGGCCCTTGGCCGTCTGGCAGCCGCCCAGAGGGCGCATCTCTATACCCCGAATCTTGACCACAGAGTCGTACTTCCTTACTGGGAATCCTTGTTGAACGAGTATGTGGAAAAGTATAAGAGCGAGCGAAACGTGGAGGATTTCATCAAGGACTGCGAGACCATCAAGCAAAAGATGAACGATAAATACGGAAAGTTCTTCAAAAATGGTGGGGAGCCTGACGGCTTTGAAGATGGATTCCGTCTGGCCCATGCCCAGAAAAGCCTTTCGATAGCCCTGAAGCATCTATGGTGCCGGGAAGAGCTGTCGGAGAAGAACCATAAGTAT